>Ga0118677_10010173_pt1 | contig 14460 bp, 16 predicted proteins | sample AliMusrvi5mmetaG_FD_86154 | JGI IMG/M metagenome (GOLD analysis project Ga0118677, IMG submission 86154) | reverse complement strand
GTCCGCAGCCTCCGCCGCCGATCTCGACAAGAAGATTGCCGATCCCGCGGTTGATCCGGCCAACAGCGCCAGCACCGAAACCGCCGTCCTGGCGGGCGGCTGCTTCTGGGGCCAGCAGGGCGTGTTCGAGCACGTGAAGGGCGTCACCCATGTCACGGCGGGCTATTCCGGCGGCGCCAAGGAAACCGCGTTCTATCCTGTCGTGGGAACCGAAACGACCGGCCATGCCGAATCCGTGCAGATCACGTTCAACCCCAAGGTGGTTTCCTTCGGCAAGCTGCTGCAAATCTATTTCTCGGTGGCGCATGACCCGACCGAACTGAATTTCCAGGGCCCCGATCACGGCACCTCCTATCGCAGCGAGATTTTCTTCACCTCGCCGGACCAGGAAAAAACCGCCCGCGCCTATGTCGCCCAATTGGACGGGGCGCACGTCTTTTCCGGCCCCATCGTCACCAAGATCGAGCCGCTGAAGGGCTTCTACCAAGCCGAGGGCTATCACCAGGATTACCTGATCCACAATCCGACGGCGGGCTATATCGTCTATAACGACCTGCCCAAGATCGCGGCCCTCAAGTCGGTCTGGCCGCAATATTACCAGGCCGCTCCGGTCGCCTTTGCCCAGGCGCACACCCCGAGTTTGCGCGATCCAAGCTAGGCGCTGAAAAGCCAGGTTACGGGGATTTAAGCCGATGCGAACGCTAACCAATTGCCGCAAAAGGGCAAAAGTCAGCGTTTCCTTTCCGATATTGATCTGCTAACCACACGCCCGGTTCACGCGGCCATCCGGCCGCGCCATGGCAAAAGCGAATCCAAACGATGAACAAATTGACTGAACGTCTCGTCCTGGGCGCCGGCGCGCTGATCATAGGCCTGGCCATCGGCTGGGCGGTGCGCGGTGTGGCCACCTACAATACCGGCACCCAGACCGTGACCACCTATCAGGATTGGCGCACCGCATGTCCGCCCGCGATTCTCAAGGATCAGAAGTGCCAGATGATGCAGGACGTGCTGGACACCAAGTCCGGCACCACCGTGGCGCAGATCGCCATCGGCACGCAAAATGGCAAGGACGAACTGGTGGCGACCCTGCCGCTGGGCCTGGCGCTGGAGCCGGGTGTCGGCCTGACCCTGGGCACCGATCCGGTGCGCGTATTCCCCTTTCGCACCTGCGGCCAGGGTGGCTGCATAGCGGTGCTGGACCTGGACGCCAAGATCGACGCCGCGCTGAAATCCTCCAAGGATGGCCGCGTGCTGGTTGCCGGCCTGGACGGCAAGCCGGTGGCGATCCCGCTGTCGCTCAAGGGCTATAGCGATGCCGCCGCCGCCTGGCATCGCACCGAAGCCAAACGTAGTTCCGTGTTCTGGAGACTCTGGTCATGAAAATTTCTCATCTTTTCGCAGGCCTGATCGCCGCCGCGTTGCTGCTGCCTGTCGCGGCCATGGCGCAAAGCGCCGCGCCGCCGGTTGCCGGTACGCCGCTGACCCCCACCGACGTCAAGCCGATTGGCGACTGGACCGTGCGTTGCTTCCCGGTGGCCAGCTCCTCGCCCTGCGACATGTATGAAGAGCTGGACGACAAGACCTCCAAGCAGCGCGTGCTGGGCGTCTCCATCGCCTTCGTGCCCAGCAACAGCAACCATGTGGCGCAGATTGCCGTGCCGCTGGGTGTCGCCATCGCCAGCGGCGCCGTGATCAAGACCGACAGCTACACCTCGCCCAAGATGCCGTTCCGCCGCTGTGATCGTGACGGCTGCTATGTCGAATTGCTGCTGTCGCAGCCCATCATCGATGCCATGGCCAAGTCGGGCCCGGAAGCGTCGGTGAATATTGTTGCGGATGGCGGCAAAGCTTTTGCCCTGCGCTTCTCGCTCAACGGCTTTGCCGGCGCCCATGACGCCATGTCCGGCCTGGCCCGCCAGAAGGCCACCTCCGGCGGCACCGTCGGCCCGGAAGCCGCCCCGGCCGCGCCTGCCAAGAAAAAGTAAGCGATCCGTTTCGCCAATAAAAAAGCCGCCCAGCAATGGGCGGCTTTTTTGTTTGTAGAAGTTGATGGCCTAGGCTGGCGTGAATTTCAGCGCGGCGCCGTTCATACAATATCTTAATCCCGTGGGCCGCGGCCCGTCATTGAAGACATGACCCAGATGGCCGCCGCAGCGCGCGCAATGCACTTCGGTGCGGCTGTCGCCGTCGCTTTCATCGTCGCGCGTCAGCACGGCATTGTTCAGCGGCTTGAAAAAGCTGGGCCAGCCGGTGTGGCTGTCATATTTGGTATCCCAGGAAAAATTGCGCTGGTCGCAGCCGGCGCAGGAATAGATGCCCTTGGCGTAGAGCTTATCCAGCGGGCTGGAAAAGGGATATTCGGTATAGGCCTGGCGCAGCACCTTGTAGGCCATGGGCGACAATTGCGCTTTCCATTCCGCGTCGGTCTTGACCACGTCATAGGCAAAGGCAGGCACCCCGCCAACGGCCAGGGCGGCGCCGCCCAACAGCAAACTGCCCAAAAATAAGCGTCTGTTAAATGGAGGTTTGTTCATCCGGCTCTCCGCAGGTTTGCATCCGCTCAATACGAGCATAACCCATATTCGGTTCAGCGCGGAATAAGTTACGGAACCGCGTCCGGCGCGGGCCGTTACACCTGTGTTCCCCAGCCCGTTTTCAGGAGAGTTTTCATGGACAAGGACAGAATCGAAGGTTCCGCCAATCAGGCCAAGGGCGCCATCAAAGAGGCCGCCGGCAAGATCACGGGCGACAGCAAGCTGCAGGCCGAAGGCGCCGCCGACAAGGCTGTCGGCAAGGTGCAGAACGCCGTGGGCGGCGTCAAAGACGCGATCCGCGACGCAGCCAAGCACTAACGTCAAATCGTTAAAAAGCCCGGCATCCCTTTTTGGGATGTCGGGCTTTTTTGTGCGCGCGCGGCGCCCGGCGCGATGTGCTAAAGGATGCCGGTTCCGCAGGACAAGGATTCTCCATGGGTTTCTTCCGCTGGCTCGGTTCCATCTTTGCCGCCGCCCTAAACAGCATGGCGCGCCTCGCGGCGCTGCTGGTGCTGGTCGCGGTGGTGCTGGTGATCATCGGGCTGGTGCGGGGCGACGGCGTGCCGGGCAATACGGTGCTGACCCTGGACATGCGCGACACGCTGGCGGATTCCTCAAGCCGTCCCGCGCTGCCGCTGATGGGCAAGCCGCTGACGGTGATGGATCTGGTGTTTGCGCTGGATTCCGCCGGGCGCGATGCCCGCGTCAAAGGCGTCTTGATGCGCGTTGGCGGCGCGGTCTCGCTGGCCCAGGCCGAAGAGCTCACTGCCGCCTTCAGCCGCTTTAAATCCCATGGCAAATTCGTCATCGCCCAGGCGACCTCGTTCGAAGGCGCCGGGATGGGCGATTATCTGACGGCAGCGGCGGCGGACCAGATCTGGATGCAGCCCAAAAGCAATTTCGCCGTCGCCGGGGCCGGGGCAGGCGAGATTTTCCTGCGCGGGCTGTTCGACAAGGTTCATGCCGTGCCGCAAATGGCCAAGCGCGCCGAATATAAAAGCGCCGCCGACATGTACACCGAAAAGGAAATGTCCGGCCCCGACCGCGAACAACTGACGGCGGTGATGAATAGCTGGTACGACGCCGCGCTCACCGCTGCCGCTGGCGAACGCCATATCACCAAGGACCAGGTCAAGGCCGCTTTCGAGGCCAGCCCGCAATTCGCCGAAGAGGCCCAGGCCAAGGGGCTGATAGACCGCACGGGTTATGACGACGACGCCCGCGCCGCCGCCATCGCGCGGGCCGGCAGCGGCGCCAAGCTGATCAAGATGAGCGATTATATTTCGGCGCGCGATACCGTCCCGGTGCGCGGCGGCAATATCGCGGTGATCGAAGCGGCGGGCGAAATCGCCGACGGCACATCGCGCGGCAGTCTGATCAACAGCTCAGCGGGCATCGCCAGCGACGATCTTTCCGAAGCCATCCGCCAGGCGACGCGCGACAACAATATCAAGGCCATCGTGCTGCGGGTGGATTCGCCCGGCGGCTCGGTCACGGCTTCCGACCAGATTCTGGACGCGGTGAAAAAAGCCCAGGCCAAGGGCAAGCCCGTCGTCATCAGCATGGGCGAGCTGGCGGCCTCGGGCGGCTATTACATCTCCGCCAGCGCCGACCGCATTGTCGCCGAGCCCGCCACCTTGACCGGCTCCATCGGCGTGCTCACCGGCAAGGTGAGTTTCGGCGGCACGGCAGACCTGATTGGCGTCAAGGTGGACGAAGTCTCCATCGGCAAGAACACGATGATGGATTCCGCGCTCCAGCCTTTCACCGATGATCAGTTGAAGGCGCTGAACCATGAGGCCGATGTGATCTATGACGATTTCCTGCACAAGGTTTCGGCGGGCCGCAAATTGCCTTTCGCGCAGGTAGCCGATGTGGCGCGGGGCCGGGTGTGGACCGGCGCCGACGCCCAGAGCCGTGGGCTGGTCAACAATCTCGGCAGCTTCTGGACCGCGGCGGGCCTGGCGGCCCAGCTGGGCAAGGTGCCGGCGGACCAGATGCAGTTTCGGGTCTATCCCCGGCCCAAGGGTTTTCTGGAAGGCGTCAGCCGGTTGTTCGGCGGCGCCCAGGCGGACATGGCCGGCGGGTTCGCCGCGCTTTCCGGGCTTTCCGCGCTCCTGAACGCCCCGCCGGTGCAGGGCGTGACCCGGGCGGTGGAAGCGGCGCCCCGCAAGGGCATCGAACTGCGCGCCCCGGACCTGCAGCAGCTTTTAAGAAACTGATGCTGTCACCACCCCTTTCCTCCATGGCCGGGCTTGACCCGGCCATCCAACTTTTTGCCCTGGGTGGCCGGCTCGAAGGCCGGCCATGGACGAAATTAAAAGTCTTGCTGGCTGGCCCCAAGGTTATATAGTTGCCAGGAATTGAATCGGTAGCGCGGCCGCAGCAAATCTGCGATTTTGTGACTGTGGGGTGCGTCGGGGGGCGCTGTCCCGCAGAGACGGTGGAGCATTTTGGCCAATTCCGCATCCCTCAAAAAGCCGGCAGCCGATGTCGGGGGCTTGAGCTTTGAAGGCGCGCTTGGCGAGCTGGAAGAGATTGTCAAAAGCCTGGAGCGTGGCGATGTGGATCTGGAAGATTCCATCGCCTTGTACGAACGCGGTCAGGCCCTGAAAAGCCACTGCGAAGCCAAGCTCAAATCGGCCGAGGGCCGCCTTGAGAAACTGGTGCTTGGCGCCGGGCAACCGGTGGGAAGCGAGAGCATGGATGCGTAATTTTACTTCGGTGATGCAATGAGCAAGACCCCGCTTCTGGACGGCATCGACAGTCCCGCCGACCTGCGCAAGCTGCCGCGCGCCCAGGTGCGCGCCTTCGCCGATGAATTGCGCACCGACCTGATTGATATCGTCTCGGTCACGGGCGGCCATTTCGGCGCCGGTCTTGGTGTGGTCGAACTGACTACTGCGCTGCATTACGTGTTCAACACGCCCGCCGACCGGCTGATCTGGGATGTCGGGCATCAGGCCTATCCCCACAAGATCATCACCGGCCGCCGCAGCCGCATGCGCAGCTTGCGCCAGGGCGGCGGGCTGTCGGGTTTCACCCGCCGCAGCGAAAGCGAATATGATCCCTTCGGCGCCGCCCATTCCTCCACCTCCATTTCGGCGGGCGTGGGCATGGCGGTGGCGCGCGACCTCAAGGGCGAAAAGAACAATGTCATCGCCGTGATCGGCGACGGCTCGATGAGCGCGGGCATGGCCTATGAAGCCATGAACAATGCCGGCGCCAACAAGAACCGCCTGATCGTCATCCTCAACGACAATGACATGTCCATCGCCCCGCCGGTCGGCGCCATGAGCGCCTATCTGGCGCGGCTGGTCTCGTCGCAGCCCTATACGGGTTTCCGCAATTTCGCCAAGCGCCTGGGGCGCAAGATCCTGCCGCGCGGCCTCTTCAAGGTGGCGCAGCGCACAGAAGAATATGCCCGCGGCATGGCGATGGGCGGCACCCTGTTTGAAGAGCTGGGCTTCTATTATGTCGGCCCGATTGACGGCCACAATCTGGATCACTTGATCCCGGTGCTGGAAAATGTGCGCGACCGCATCACCGGCCCGGTGCTGGTGCATGTCGTGACGAAAAAGGGCCATGGCTATGCCCCCGCCGAAGCCGCGCCCGACAAATATCACGCCGTCAACAAATTCACGGTCTTGACCGGCGAGCAGAAAAAATCCGCGCCCAAGCATCCGCAATATCAGCGCGTGTTCGGCGAAAGCCTGATCGCCGAAGCGCGCAAGGATTCGCGCATCGTCGCCATCACCGCCGCCATGCCGTCGGGCACGGGCGTGGATCTGTTCCAGAAGGAATTCCCCGAGCGCAGCTTTGACGTGGGCATTGCCGAGCAGCATGCCGTGACCTTTGCCGCCGGCCTGGCGTCCGAAGGCATGAAGCCTTTCTGCGCCATCTATTCCACCTTCCTGCAGCGCGCCTATGACCAGGTGGTGCATGACGTGGCGATCCAGTCGCTGCCGGTGCGCTTCGCCATGGACCGTGCCGGTCTTGTCGGCGCCGACGGCGCCACCCATGCCGGCAGCTTCGACATCGCCTTCCTCGCCACCTTGCCCAATTTCGTGGTGATGGCGGCAGCCGATGAAGCCGAACTCACCCACATGGTCGCCACCATGGGCCAGATCAATGACCGCCCCAGCGCCGTGCGCTACCCGCGCGGCGAAGGCACGGGCATCGCGCGGCCTGTGGAAGGCGTGCCGCTGGAAATCGGCAAGGGCCGCATGATCCGCGAAGGCAGCGGCATCGCCATTCTCAGCTTCGGCACGCGCCTGACCGAAGTGATCGCCGCGGCGGACAAGCTGTCCGCCTATGGCCTCAATCCCACCATCGCCGATGCCCGCTTCGCCAAGCCGCTGGACACCGCGCTGATCTCCAAGCTGGCGCGTGAGCACGAAGTGCTGATCACGATTGAAGAAGGCGCCGCCGGCGGCTTCGGCAGCCATGTGCTGCAATTCCTCGCCTGGGAAGGCTTGCTGGACAAGGGCCTCAAGGTCCGCCCCATGACCCTGCCGGACGTCTTCCAGGAACATGACACGCCCGAGCGCATGTATGCCGAAGCGGGCCTCGACGCCGACGGTATCGTGCTGGTGGCGCTCAACGCGCTGGGCCGCAGCAACGAAGCCCCCGCCGTCATAGGCCGTATTGCCTGAGGGTGCGCTTGTCTTTTGTCCGCTGGCGTCGTCGCGCGTGCTCACGTGCGTCCGCACGCTCCGCGCGACGCTCCTAGCCAGCGAACAAAATCCTGCGCGCCGAGCGTGTTTTAGCCAATTTTGCTTAGCGGACCTTTTCCCGCTAAGACCCCGCCATGAAACGCGCCGATCTTCTCCTCGCTGAAAAAGGCCATGCCGCCAGCCGCACCGAGGCCCAGGCCGCCATTCGCGCCGGGCTGGTCAAGGTGGATGGCGAAGTGCTGACCAAGCCGTCCAAAACCATCGCGGACGATGCGGCGATTGAATATCAAAAGCCCCATCCCTTTGTGTCGCGCGGCGGCGTCAAGCTGGCGGCGGCGCTGGATCATTTCCAGCTTTCGGCGGAGGGGCTGAACTGCCTCGACATCGGCGCGTCCACCGGCGGCTTTACCGAAGTGCTGCTGGCAGGCGGCGCGGCGCGCGTCTATGCCGTGGATGTCGGCCATGGCCAGCTTCATGCCAGCGTGGCGCGCGATCCGCGCGTGATACGGCGCGATGGCGTCAATGCCCGCGATTTGTCCGCCACCCATGTCCCCGATGCGCCCCAGGCGATTGTGATGGATGTCAGCTTTATCGGCCTGAAACTGGTGCTGCCGCCCGCGCTGGAGATGGCGGAATCGGGCGCCTGGCTGGTGGCGCTGGTCAAGCCGCAATTCGAAGTCGGGCGCCTGTGGGTGGGCAAGGGTGGCATCGTCAAGGATGCCGAAATGCGCGCCGAAGCCCTGATGGGCATCGAAAAATTCATCGCCTCGCAGTCGCGCTGGACGGTGATCGGCCACATTGAAAGTCCCATTCAAGGCGGCGATGGCAATCTCGAATATCTTATCGCCGCGCAGAAATCGTGACTCTCTGTCAGCATTTCGGCGCCTGCGGCGGCTGCACCCTGCAGGACCAGTCGCCGGACGATTATCGCGCCCTCAAGCGCCGCGGCGTGATCGCGGCGCTGGAAAAAGTTGGCCTGGGCCATGTGACGGTGGCCGAGCCAATAATGGCGCCGCTGAATTCGCGCCGCCGCGCCGCCTTCAAGATTGAAAAGACCAAGGGCGTGCTGGAAGTCGGTTTTCATGGCCGCGCCAGCCACGCCATTGTGGACATGCGCGAATGCCTGGTGCTGACCCCGGCGCTGCTGAAGCTGACGCAGACCGTGCGCGATGCGCTCATGCCCATATTGCATGATGGCGAAAAGGCCGAACTGCACGCCACCGACAGCGACACGGGGCTGGATTTGTCCTTGCGCTGCGAGCGCAAGCTGACCCCGGCGCTGATCGGGCAATTGGCCAAATCCTTTCAGGGGCAGGGCGTTGCCCGCCTGCTGTTCAACAATGACATGGTGCTGGAAGAAGTGGTCCCGGCCGTCACGCTTGGCGGCGCCAAAGTCTTGCTGCCGCCCCAGGCATTTTTGCAGGCCACCCGCGAAGGCGAAGCGGCGCTGCAATCCCATGTGCTGGAATTGACCAAGGGCGCCAAGAACATTGCCGACCTGTTTGCCGGGCTTGGCACCTTTGCCTTGGCCTTGGCGCGAAAAGCCAAAGTGCATGCGGTGGAGCAGGATGCCGCGTTGCTGAAGGCGCTGGCCGCCGCCGCCCGCGATACCTCTGGCCTCAAGCCCATCACCACCGAACAGCGCGACCTGTTCAAGCTGCCGCTGACCGCGCTGGAATTAAAGGCGTTCGACGCCGTGGTGCTGGACCCGCCGCGCGCCGGCGCGCTGGTGCAAATCCGCGCCTTGGCCGCTTCGAAAGTTGCCCGCATTGCCTATGTGTCGTGCGACGCCGCCAGTTTTGCCCGCGATGCCGCCATTCTGGTGGGGGCGGGTTTCCGCCCCGGCACCGTCACCCCGATAGACCAATTTCTCTACTCGGGGCATATTGAGCTGGTGGCCGGTTTTGATCGGGGCGGGAAATGAAACGATTTTTTCTGGCGGTCTGCCTTTGCCTGTTCGCGCTTCCCGCTGCGGCTGCTGACTTTTCCAACTGGGCGGTGGTGCTGGTGGCGGGCGATGACCATGCCCATTCCGGCGCGCCCAGCCAGGTGTTCGACAATGCCCGCCGCGATCTGGCCAAGGGCTTCGCGTCCATCGGCTTTTCGCCCGCCAACATGGTGCAATTCTCGGTGGATCCGGCCAAGGAAGCGCAGCCGACAGATGCGTCCGGCATCGCCAATGGGCTGTGGGATGTCAGCGACCGCGCCAAGGCCGGCTGCCTGATCTATTTCACGTCGCACGGCACGCCCGACGGCATCATCACCAATGGCGGCGTGCTCAGCCCCGATGCCTGGAGCAAGATGGTCAGCAATGCCTGCGGCAAGCGGCCCGCCGTGATCGTGATGTCGGCCTGTTACTCCGGGCAATTTGTCCCCGCGTTGGCCAGCGCCAACCGCATGGTGTTCACCGCGGCGCGGCCCGACCGCACCAGCTTTGGCTGCGGCGAAAGCGATCACTACACATTTTTCGACGGCTGCTTCCTGCAGGCGCTGCCCGCTTCCGGAAATTTCCCCGACCTGGCGGCGCGCACCAAGGATTGCGTCGCCAAGCAGGAACAGGCTCTGGGCGTGGATTATCCGTCCGAGCCGCAACTCAGCATCGGCAATGAGGTGATGCCCTTCTTACGCTGGCGTTGATTCCATCCCAGCGGGCCCGGCGCTATTTCGCGCCGCAAATGGGAGACTTGTCATGAGCAAATTTCCGGCAACCACGGTCAAGGTGGTTTCCATCGAACCGTGCGGTGGCACCAAAGTGTGCATCACCATGGAATTGGTGGTGGATGTGCACCGCCTGGCCGAAGTGGGCAGCGAGTTGCTGCACGCCGCCATCAGCCAGCTCAAGGCCGCCGACAAAAAGTCATAAACCCTCCTTTGTTCAAGGAGATAGCAGGTGCCGGGAATTATTCCCGCAAGCCTTTAAGCATGTCACGGATGTTTCTTGTGAAATGTCAGTCCCGGATTTAGGGTTACCGGAATGCCGCGCATTTTCGCGGCTGACACGGCGGGGGCCACAGACATGAGCGACAAGATTGGTAATGCCGAAGGCGCGATTTTCATCGGCGCGGGCGTGGAATTCAACGGCGACATGACCGTGCCGGGCTGCGCCTCGGTGGACGGCAAATTCACCGGCACCTTGAAGGCCAAGAGCCTGGTCGTCGGCCAGACCAGCAATGTCACCGGCAAGATCAGCGTCGAGACCGCCGAAGTGCGCGGCACCGTGGGCGAGCATCTGGTGGTGCAGTCCAAGCTGACCCTGCGCTCCAGCGGCAGCATCTCGGGCACCATCAGCTATTCCAAGATCATGGTGGAAGAAGGCGGCGAACTGGCCGGCACCATCGAAATGATCCCGCAGTCCAAGGGCGCCGCCGAACCCAATGTGGTTCTGCTCCAGCGCAGCGGCGAGTAACGCCACCGTTTTTTTCACGGCCCTGGATCGGTTCGCGCGCATGAATGGCGACATGGCTCACCTGGCGGTTCCGCAAAGCGAAAAAGAAATCGCGGAATTCGACTGGCGTAATTTCGGGCCCATCCGGCGGATGGGCGAGAAGCGCTGTTTTTCCATGATTGACGAATGCACCAGCGTGGTCGGCAAGCTGATCACCGCCAACGCCTTCATCCATGGCGAGATTGACGGGCTGGTCTTTGCCGAGCATGTCGCGGTGGAGCAGACCGACATCGTCAAGGGCGTGATCTTCTGCCGGACGCTCAGCATCTACGGCAAGGTCAACGCCAACGTGACCTGCGACACGGTGATCATCCGTCCCGCCGGCGCGCTGGGCGGTTTCCTCAAATACAATTCCATGAAGATCGAACCCGGCGGCGCGATCAGCGGCCGCTTCGAGCGCCGCGACAGCGGCGCCCGCCAGGCCGCCACGTTGGATCAGCTGCGCGCGCAGACGGCGTTTTCCTAAACGCGAAAACTAGCCGTTCTGTCCACGGTGCAGCAGCGCCGCATCGGCCAGCACACAGGCCATCATCGCTTCTCCCACCGGCACGGCGCGGATGCCGACGCAGGGATCGTGGCGGCCCTTGGTGATGATGCTGGTCTCGGCGCCGTCCACCGTGATGGTCTTGCGCGGCGTCAGGATGGATGAGGTCGGCTTGACGGCAAAGCGCGCCACGATGTCCTGGCCCGTGGAAATGCCGCCCAATATGCCGCCCGCATGGTTCGACAGGAAGCGGGGCTTGCCCTTGCTGGCTTTGGTGCCCTTGCGCATCTCGTCGGTATTTTCTTCGCCCGAGAGGAACGACGCTTCGAAACCGTCGCCGATTTCCACGCCCTTGACGGCATTGATGCTCATCAGCGCGCCGGCCAGCTCGCCGTCCAGCTTGGCATAGATGGGCGCGCCCAGCCCGGCGGGAATGCCTTCGGCCACCAGTTGCACAATGGCGCCGCAGGACGAGCCTTTCTTGCGCAGGCTTTCCAGATATTTCGTCCACACCGGCACCGCCTTGGGATCGGGACAGAAGAAATCATTCTGGGCCACCTGCGCCCAATCGAAACGCTCAATGCCTTGCGTGCCCATCGTCACCAGCGCGCCGCGCACCGTGACCTTGCCATAAAGCGCTGTGAGGATTTTGCGCGCGATGGCGCCCGCCGCCACCCGCGACGCGGTTTCGCGGGCGCTGGAACGGCCGCCGCCGCGATAATCGCGCACGCCATATTTGGCCCAATAGGTGTAGTCGGCATGGCCGGGGCGGAACTTGTCGCGGATCTCGCCATAATCCTTGGAGCGCTGATCCTGGTTCTGGATCAGCAGCGCGATGGGCGTGCCGGTGGTGAGCTGTTGCTTCATGCGCTCGTCCTGGAACACGCCGGACAGGATCTGCACCGTGTCGGGTTCGCGCCGCTGGGTGACGAATTTCGACGTGCCAGGGCGGCGGCGATCCAGGTCTTTCTGAATGTCGGCCACGGTGAGGGGAATGCCGGGCGGGCAGCCATCCACCACGCAACCCAGCGCGGGCCCATGGCTTTCGCCAAAGGTGGTGACGCGAAACATATGGCCGAAGGAATTGAAGCTCATGGGGTGGAAATAGCCCTATTCGCGCTACGGGTCTAGCCGCACGACTTGGCTGCCTTTGATATAGAAAACCACGCCCTGCGGCTCATCCAGCGCACTCATCGCCTGCCAGCCCAGCCCGCCGAACAACCCCCGCAGGATGCGGATCACCGCGCCATGACTGACGGCAAAGGTGTCGGCGGTGAGGCTTTGCACCCAGTCGCTGGCCCGCGCCGCCACTTCTTCGTAATTCTCGCCGTTCGGCACCCGCACATGCCATTTGTCGTTGCCGCGTTCCGCGAATTTGGCCGGGTCCAGGGCGCGGGCTTCGTCGTCGGTGAGCTGGTCCCAATCGCCCAGATCAATTTCCTGCAGCCGCGCATCGGTGGCGAAGCCGTCCGGCGGCAAGCCCAGCTCGCCGCGCACCACTTCCATGGTGCGTTGGGCGCGGGCGAGGGGGCTGGCGACGAAATCCAAAGCGGGGCGCTTGCCCACGGCGCGGACCATGATCCTGCCCACGTCATGCACTTGCCGCAGGCCCAATTCCGTCAGCGGCGTATCGCGCTTGCCGGAAAAGCGCTTTTCTTCATTGGCCACCGTCTGGCCATGGCGCGACAGATAAAGGGTAATACCGGGTCTTAGCTCAAGACTCATGCTTGGCGGCAACGGCGATGTCGGGCGCGTCTTCCGCCTTCATGCCGACGACATGATAGCCCGCATCGACATGCAGGCATTCGCCGGTCACCGCGCGGCCCATGTCGGACAGCAGATACAGCGCGCTATGGCCCACTTCTTCGATGGTGACGGTACGGCGCAGCGGCGCGTTGAGCTCATTCCATTTCAGGATATAGCGGAAATCGCCCACGCCGCTGGCAGCCAATGTCTTGATCGGCCCCGCCGAGATGGAATTGACGCGGATCGCCTTTTTCCCCAGGTCTTCGGCCATGTAGCGCACGCTGGCTTCCAGCGCCGCCTTGGCCACGCCCATCACATTGTAGTGCGGCATGACTTTTTCGCTGCCGTAATAAGTCATGGTGACCATGGCGCCGCCATTCTTCATCATTTTTTCGGCGCGCTGCGCCACGGCGGTGAAGGAGTAGCAGGAGACATCCATGGTGGCGCGGAAATTTTCCGCCGTGGTGTCCACGTAACGGCCCTTGAGCTGGTCCTTGTCGGAAAAGCCGATGGCATGCACCAGGAAATCCAGATTGTCCCAAACCTTGCCCAGCTCGGCGAAGGCGTTGTCTATCGAGGCCTGGTTGCCGACATCGCAGTCCACCAGCAAAGCCGGGTTCAGCGGCGCCGTCAGCGGCAACACGCGCTTCTTGAAGGCGTCGCCCAGATAGGAAAAAGCCAGCTCGGCGCCCGCATCATGCAGCACCTTGGCCACGCCCCAGGCGATCGAGCGGTCATTGGCAACGCCCATGATCAGGCCGCGCTTGCCCTTCATCACCCCTTCGAAAGCCATAGTCCCCTTATCCTTATTTTGGCGCGACTTTACTCATTTACCCCGAAATGACCAGTCTCAAACCTGCCACAAATGAGACGGAAAGCCGCAGAAAACATGGGTTTACGGCCACGGAACGAGGCGCAAGTCAGCGCATCTTGGCGCGCGGGTCATAGTCCGCGCTCCAGCCTTCGGCAAAGCGCGTCAGCTCCGCATCGGGCTTGTCCGGCAGGGCCACCACCAGCCGCACATACAGATCGCCGGGCGTGGTGCCGGGCACGCCTTTGCCCTTCAGCCGCAAGGTCGCGCCGGTGTTGGAACCGGCGGGAATGGAAAGATTGACCGTGCCGCTCAGCGCCGGCACCGGAACTTTCGCCCCCAGCACCGCCTCTTTCAATGTCACCGGCAAATCCATCCGCAAGTCGTTGCCGTCGCGGGTGATGAAGGGATGCGCCGCGATATGCGCCTGAATCAGGATATCGCCATTGGGCCCGCCATTGCGCCCCGCGCCGCCGCGGCCCTTGACGCGAATCTGCTGGCCTTCTTTCAGGCCCGGCGGAATGCGCACATCCAGCTGTTCGCCATTCTGCAGCACCACGCGGCGCGTGCCGCCCTGGATCGCTTCGGCAAAGGCGACCGTGACGGCAAGCTGGAAATCCTCGCCCTTGGCGACCCGCGATTGCTGCCGTCCGCCACGGCCTCTGCCGCCGCCCAGTATCTCCGAGAAAATATCTTCGGGGCTGAAACCTTGCGCCTCTTCGCCGCCGCCCCCCTGGCCCCAACTGAAATGAAAATCACGG
>Ga0118677_10010172_pt1 | contig 14460 bp, 7 predicted proteins | sample AliMusrvi5mmetaG_FD_86154 | JGI IMG/M metagenome (GOLD analysis project Ga0118677, IMG submission 86154) | reverse complement strand
GAGATTAACCATATTATACAAATACCAGCACCTATAAATAAAGTATTAAATGTTTTATTTGATTTCATTTTATTTGCATACTTTAAATTTTATTGATGGACTAAATATTCAATTAATGGCTCTTTCAATTTCACTATCACCTTCAATACAACCATTTAACAATTTAACAATTTAGCAATAAAACAATTCCTAATTCATTTTCTTCAAAATCAAACAAGCATTCACATCTCCAAAGCCAAAGCTGGCCTTGGCAATACAATTAACATCAATATTTTCGATAGTTTGATGGGGTATTTTGGTCCTGTCAATCAATCTTTCTATTTCTATATTAACCTCATTGCAATTGATACTTGGATGGATAAAGGAATGTTTTATCTGAAGGACAGAAGCAATAATTTCTGTCACTCCGGCAGCGCCAATCAGATGGCCGGTTATTGATTTAGGGGCATTAATGAATGGAAAATTGCATTTATCAAGTCTGAGAGCCGACTTCCAGTTACTGACTTCAAGAGCATCAGCCATTGTTGATGTCAGATGTCCTGAGATAAGATCTACTTCTTCAGGGGCTGTCTGAGCATCTTTTAAAGCAGCTCTGATACATTTAATCACACCATCAGGGCTGGGGATTGTCATGGAACCTCCGTTCCTTTGGCCACCACTGTTTGAATGACATCCTTTTATTTCGGCATATATCTTTGCGCCTCTTTCCAGAGCACTCTGCAACTCTTCAATGACAATGACACCTGCTCCTGATGAAGGGACAAAACCTGAGGCATGAGCACTCATAGGGCAGCTTCCAAGTTCAGGTTTTTCGTTATACTGCCTGGTAAGCAGATGCATGGCATCAAAACCGGCCCATGAATGTGGGGTATAAACCTCTACACCTCCAACAAGCATTCTCTTGGCTTTACCACTCTTTATCCTGTCGTAGCCCATTATAACTGCTTCTGAAGAACTGGAACATGCAGAAGAAACAGACACTGCCTGGTTACCCAAAGCCAGTATCCCTGCCAGATTAGCAGTAGAGGCACTGAACATGCTGTATTCTACAATGGTACTCCTGAGCTTCTTAACCTCACCGCCATTGGTAAAGGGTATAAGCCTGTCTCTGATAATGTCAATAGCGCCAATGCCACTTCCCATTATAACGCCGGTATCGTAATCTGTCTCCCCTTCCATATAACCGGGAACTGAAAAACCTGCATCAATCCAGGCCTCAATTCCTGCCAGGCACGACAACTTAACGAACTCATTAGCCCCTGAAAGACCTGATTTTTCAAGCTCTGAAGGATATTTTGACCCGTTAATATCATAGACGCCGCCTATCTGGCAACCGAAATTCAAGACTTTAAGTTCCGGAATAAATCTGATGCCACTCTTTCCTTGTAAAATAGAAGCACGAAACGCATCAACCCCAACGCCATTGGGAGCTATTATGCCTAAACCGGTAATCACAACTCTCTTTTCCATAGCTATTCGAAAATAAATTGCAGAAGGAATTTGGCCCTCACACATAATTCACCCTTCTGGTTTAACATTTCAACTTCCGAACGTAATGTGTTATTTCTATAAAACACCTTCTGACCGTTAACAATCATCAGTTCATCAGGATAAACCCTTTGCATGAAATCTACTTCCATATTGGTGAGCAAAGGATAAAACGACGTATCTTTTTCATAAAGCTTAAGCAAATAAATAAGATGACTTACCATGCCTATCTGCCCCATGGTTTCTACAAGCATCACTCCTGGTGTTACGGGTATATGTTTAAAATGGCCTTTGTAGAAATAGTCATCTTTTTTAAAAGTATATCCTCCAGAAATGCTTTCACTGTCTACCTTAAAGATACGCTCTACAAAATGAAATGGCGACGCGTAGGGTAAAGTTTTAATAATTTGTTTTTCTAAGTCAGAAGCTATCATAATTAAAATACTATTTGTTCGCCCCCATCCACACGAATAATTTCTCCGTTAATCCATGCGGCATCATCGTCTGCTAACAGGCATACAACCTTAGCAACATCCAATGGAGTGGTAAGTCTTTTAAAAGGATTTCTTTTTTGGGTATAGGCAAGGGTTTTCTCTGCATCAGGCATAGCCATGAGGGCATCGGTACGGGTAATTCCTGCATTAATAAGATTTGTTCTGATACCAAAAGGGGCAAGCTCTACAGCCAGATATCTGGATGAAGCTTCCAGAACTCCTTTAGCAAAGGCTACAGCAGCATAATTCTTATATACTTTAGATACCCACTCCGTAGTGAAGGCTAATATAGATGCCTTCTCGCTAAATAATTGCTCATCAAATAATTTTCTGCTCCACATCACAAAGGCTAAGCCCATAGCGTTAACAGTATAATTTAAATCATCGAAGGAAAGTGGTGTCTCATCCCCTTTTTTAATTAAAGATTTAATATTTCCATCGGCAACAGAAAATAAAAAAAGTTTCAGATTGTGTAAGCCTGTCTTACTCTTTATTATTGAAATAATTTCATCTGAGTTTTCGGGAGCTACAGCATTTTTATTTACTGATTCCAGCTTTACACCGTAGTGTCTTATATTTTCATAAGCAATTTCTACCTCATTAAGCTTGGCTTTTGGTGTACGGTGCACTATAAAGATATTATATCCTTTCTGCGCCAATAACTGTGCAGAAGCCAAACCAAAACCCGACGAGCCGCCTAATATTAATACCCATGAAGCCTGAGATGATTCGGTCATTTTCAATAATTTAAAAACAAATTTAGTAATAATATTTTATAAGGGAAATAATCCTTTGCAAACATAAATATATTTAAGTTTGCATTAAATTAAACTTCCAAATCATGAAAAATAAAATTCTCATCACTTTACTCTTTCTTGTTACTACATCTATCTTCGCTCAGGAGGCCCGACTTATGAGGTTCCCCACTGTTTTTGGAGATAAAGTCGTTTTCACCTATGCAGGTGATTTATACACTGTTAACAAAGCCGGTGGCATAGCCCGCAAGTTAACTTCTGATGTTGGCTACGAGATGTTCCCGAAATTCTCCCCCAATGGCTCACAGATAGCTTTTACAGCCCAATATGACGGTAACACAGAAGTTTTTGTGATGCCTGCCGATGGTGGTACCCCTAAACGCTTAACATATACCGCAACACTTAAAAGAGATTTCATCTCAGATCGTATGGGTCCTAATAATATAGTGATGGGATGGACGAAAGACGGTAAAAATATCATCTACCGCTCCCGTGCCATAACCTTTAACGATTTCTGCGGAAATCTCTTTATGATTAGTTCTGAAGGCGGATTGCCAGTAGAAATACCTTTCTCTACAGGTGGTTTTTGCAGCTTGTCTCCCGATGGCTCTCAACTGGCTTTCAACAGGGTTTTCAGAGAATTCAGGACATGGAAATACTATAAAGGGGGTATGGCTGACGATATCCGTATATTTGATTTCAACACTAAAAAAATTACAAATATCACCAACAACATATCTCAGGATATCATCCCTATGTGGATAGGCAATGAAATATATTTCCTGTCGGACAGAGACCGCATCATGAACCTTTTTGTCTATGATACACAATCGAAACAAACCAGAAAAGTAACAACATATAGCGATTACGACATCAAATTCCCGTCTAACAGCAATGATGCTATAGTTTTTGAAAAAGGGGGTTATATCTATCTCTTCGATGTTAAAACTCAAAAAGCCGAGAAAATACCTATCACCATTGCCAATGATATGTTTACGGGACGAAATACGGAAAAAGATGCTTCAAAAAACATTCTCAGTGTAGACATCTCTCCAGATGCTGAACGCCTTGTGATAGGCGCCAGAGGTGATATCTTCACAGTCCCTTCCGAAGCAGGTATCACCCGTAACATTACCCAGACATCAGGTGTGCACGAACGCAATGCCAACTGGTCGCCCGACGGCAAAAGCATTGCTTATCTGAGCGATAAAACAGGAGAATTTGAAATATACATCCAATCGCAAGATGGCTCTAAAGAGGCTGTTCAGTTGACTAAAAATGCAGACACTTACTATTTCGATATTAAATGGTCGCCCGACAGTAAAAATATACTCTGGAACGATAAGAAGATGAGATTACGCTATGTTAATATAGAAACTCTTGCAGTTACAGAAGTAGCACACAGCAAAATATGGGAATACTCTGAATTTGACTGGAGTCCCGATAGCAAATGGGTAACTTATTCAAACCCCGAAGACAATGACTTTTCTTCAATAAAACTCTATAGCATCGACAGTAAAAAGACTTTTGATGTAAGTGACAAATGGTATTCATCTTATGGGCCTTCTTTCAGCCTATGCGGGAAATACCTTTTCTTTGTCTCCGACAGGGATTTCAACCCTATATACAGTAAAACTGAGTGGAATCATGCATATAGTAAAATGTCGAAAATATATTTCGTTTCTCTTTCTAAAGCTACTGCCAATCCATTCTTATACAAAAACAACGAAGTGGCTATTGACAAAGACAGTAATCTGAAAGATAAGGATAAGGCTAAAAAAGAGGATGAATCTAAAACTACAAATGTAGAACCTGTAAAAGTTGACACAGGTGCTATCAGTGAACGTATTCAGTCTTTACCCATCGACGTGGCAGACTATTACAGTATTACAGCATGGGACAATAAAGTTTTTTATATGAAAAACGATAACGACACTAAGAAAAATGCCCTGATGCTTTACGACCTTAAAGAGCGCAAAGAAACTGAAATTGTGGATTGCAATAATTATGGTGTAAGTAAAGATAAAAAGAAAATGCTGGTAATCAAAGACGGCAAATATTTTATCATCGACACCCCCACAGCTGCTGTTAAACTCGACAAAAATGTAAACCTCGACAATATGAAGGTATGGACTGATCTTAAAGAAGAATGGGCACAGATATTCTATGAGAGCTGGCGTCAGATGAGGGATTTCTTTTACGTAGAAAACATGCATGGTGTCGACTGGCCTGCCATAAAGAAGAAATATGAAGTCTTTTTACCTTATGTGAATAACAGGCACGACCTCAACTATATTATTGGCGAGATGATTGGTGAACTCAGCATAGGTCATTCTTATGTCAATGGTGGCGACTTGCCTGAAGTGAAAAGAATTCCTCTCGGTTTGCTGGGAGCTGTAGTTACTAAAGATGCTTCGGGATATTTTAAAATAAACGATATCCTCGAAGGGGCCAACTGGTCGGAGAAACTAAGATCACCACTCACAGAACCCGGCATCAATATTAGTAAAGGCGATTATATCATAGCCATCGACGGTAACGATTTGAAGAAGACTGACAATATGTATAAACTTTTGGTCAATAAAGCCGGGAAAGCAGTGGAAATTACCGTGAACAGTAAACCTGAAATCACAGGCAGCCATAAATATATTATTAAACCTATTGATGATGAAGCTGATTTATATTACTACCGTTGGGTTGAGCACAATATAAAGAAAGTTAGCGACGCCACTGATGGCAAAGTAGGATACCTGCATATCCCAGACATGGGAGTGGAAGGGCTTAATGAGTTTGTAAAGCATTTCTACCCACAGTTGAACAAGAAAGCCCTCATTGTTGACGACAGAGGCAATGGTGGCGGTAACGTATCGCCCATGATTCTGGAAAGGCTCTTACGCAAGGTGCAACGCGCCAACATGCTGAGAAATTCGCAGATACCTACCCATACCCCCCAACAAATGATGCTTGGTCCTGTTGTAGTACTCATCAACCAGTATTCAGCCTCCGACGGCGACCTCTTCCCTTATGGATTTAAAAAGTACGGCATAGGTAAAGTTATTGGTGTTCGCTCATGGGGCGGTGTTGTAGGCATAAGAGGCTCACTTCCGTTTATTGATGGTGCCAGTCTCAACAAGCCTGAATTTGCTTCTTATGATGCCGAAACAGGCGAGTGGATTGTTGAAGGCCATGGTGTTGACCCTGATATTAACATAGATAACGACCCTTACGAAGAATTCATGGGTAAAGATGCCCAGCTGGATAAGGCTATTGAAGAGATTGTTAAATCAATGAAAGATTATAAAGAAATAGCACCTATACCTAAGGGACCAGATAAGACTAAATAGGAAGTGCCTAAAGTTGGAAGGCCTGACGGCAGCAGAGGAAGTTTGGAGTGCCTAGAGTGTGGAGTTGTGGATAAAGGGAAAAATATAGAAAATATATGATAGCAAATAGAAAATAGTGAAGAGAAGAGCGTGATTAGATATAATGTTTTTTAAGTTCTATTTACCCTGCTTTAATAAAAGGAACCTCATTAAAACAAAAACATATATATTTTCTATATAATATATTCTATTTACTATAATTAGTTAACTTAAACATACATATTTCCCTGTTGTATATTCTTTTCATGCTTTATTTAAATTCTAATACCCCAACGTTCTCCCCTTATCCTTAGCAGAGATACCATCTTTCATCCAAACCGGCATAGGCTCATTTTTCAGATAATAGTTAAAAAACTGAAACATGCGCAGGCTTAAATCCACCCTGTTAGGTTTTTTACTCAGGTTGTGTTCATCATTATTATAATTGAGCAACCAGGCGGTTTTCTGGAGGCGACGCATGGATAAGAAAAGCTCTACACCTTGCGCCCAGGGTACAGCGCCATCATTATCATTGGCCATGATAAGCAAAGGCGTTTCAATTTTATCGGCATTGAACAAAGGAGAGTTCTCAATATACAAGTCCCTCCTCTCCCATAACGTTTTGCCTATCCTGCTCTGACCAGCCTCATACTGGTTAATCCTGTTCACGCCTGTTTCTTTTCTAATGGCAGCATAGGCACTGGTCATATTAGCAACGGGTGCACCTGCCATAGCAGCTCTAAAGATAGGTGTATGGGTAACTATATAAGCTACCAGATAGCCTCCCCAGCTTTGTCCCTGAAGGCCCAGGCGACTCTGGTCTACAAAACCCTTTTCCATGAGAGAATAAACCCCACTTAATACAGTGTTCAAACCGCTTTCACCCGGTCTGCCAATTTCAAATTCTATGTCGGGTACAAAAACCAAAAAGCCATTGCTTGTGTAAAGGGGAAAATTAATAACAGACCTGCTGGGATTTACGCCATAGTAGTTATGAAATGTCTGGGATGTTTTCTCATAGAAATAGGTTATCATGGGATATTTCTGTTTAGGATCGAAGTTTTCTGGTTTGAAGAGCATACCTTTCATCTTTTTATTATCAAAAGTCCAGTTTACAAGCTCCGGGCTACCCCATAAAAACTGCGACTGTTGCGGGTTTACATCACTTACTTTCAGCGTTTTTGAAAAATCAACATCACTTAACCATAAATCGCCAAAATCTTTGAAAGAAGAACGTCTGAACATTAAAGCATTAGCTTTCTTAGACTTAACAGGAGAATAAAATTTATAATTATCCTTCAATAGCACTTTAAACTTGCTTCTATCTAAGTGGTCTATAATAAAGAAGCCTTCTTCCATAGTATCTTCATTAGCATATTTTACAAGAATATCTTCATTCTTACCTATACAGAATGCCTCATCATCGAGTTTGAGATAGCGGTTTACATTTTTTGCGGCCGTTTTTCCGGCAGTGATGTTAACAGGTTTTATTTTCCCTTCAGTATCAAATTCCCATATATCATATTTATCGTAAACAAGAACAGACCTGTCATTCTCTGTCCATCCTGCTATACCGTAGGGAGGCGGTGCACCGGGATTGTCGTAGTCGGTAGTATAAAACTTCGACAGCTTCTTTTCCGTTAAGATTCGTGAAGTCCGGGCATTCACATCATACAAATACCATAAGCTGTCTTTTTCTTCAAAAAAAGCCACATATTTTCCTTCAGGAGATAAGTAAACAGAGAACTGGTTCTTAGTCAGAATCTTATTCCTCTCCCCTGTCTGAACATCAACAACATAATAATCCTTGCTATTTCTTGCCTCCCACGATGACAGCAGATCATAAGGCAATCCAGATGAGGCTAAACATATTCGTCCGTCATTTTTCTTCATCAACTGTATATCAGGAATGGAATCATTAGCTAATTGAAAAACCTTTTTGACAGAAGGGTAATAAACAGCCTGATAGCTTTTTTTGTTATCCTTTTCAAGTTCTACAAGCTGCTGGCTCATAGGCCTGCTGTCTTTCCAGCTCCATATGTCAAGGTTTACCTTTTCATCGTCGGCAATAGTATCCTTCGGTAAGGGTTTTCTATAAGGTGCCGTTCCAAAAAAGAGTTTGGTGTTATCATCAGAATAAAACATCTTAGCTTCTGAACTAACGATATAACCTTTTGAAATCGCCTTTTCAGAACTATCTATAATGGCTTTGGCTTCCATGTCCTTTTCAGCGGTATAAAATATTTTATATACTTTATCTTCGGTTGTATCCTGCGAAAACAAAAATGACACCTGAGAAGAGACATTATCAATACATATATTTTTTGCTTCACCCTGCCCTTTAAAAACGCTTACTGATTTTCCGGAAGTTGTAATATAGATATTTACTTCAGCAGTATTTACAGAATCACCTGTATTAGAAACATATCCAACCCAGCGACCATCTTTAGCCACAAAATAGTCGTTAACCTTTTCAAATGTGATATATTTTTCGCGATCGGGTTCAGCAATAAAAAGCGTTTCTGTCTTCAGTTTGTTTTTCTTAACATCCTTCTTATCAGCCTCTTTTTTATCCCCTTCCTTTTTTTCTCCTTCTTTTTTCTCAGCATCTTTGTCTTTGGCTTTGTCCTTAGGTTTAGTTTCAACACTAAAAGCAAACCATGAGGATTTATTTTCAGGCATAGAAAAAGATTTATGGTCAGGATACTTAAACACCTTTAGGTTGTCTAAAATCATTATACCTAAAGAATCCTTAGGCAAATCATCTTTTTTCTTTTTGGCAAGCTTGGCTTTTCTTGTAACAGTTTCCTGCGGTTTTATCTTAAAAACAATAAATTCACAATTTGAAGCGAACTTTGCGTCATAAGCTCTGGAAATAATTTCCACTTTACCATTTCCATTGTTCCTGACATATAAGGAGCCATCACCTGTAAACGGATTAGCTTCATAAGAAAGCCAATGGCCATCATTGGAAATCTGTGGGTTATCTAATGTCTTCCATAAGATATAGTCGCCGGGTTTCAACGCTCTTTTCTCTTGATTCTGAGCACTTAACAAAAAACTTATTGAAAGGAGTAAGGCGGTTATAAAATATTTCTTCATATGTAATTAGCATTTATTTTTTTGATAAAATATTATCCTATTTATAAAATTATGTCGTACCTACGGCACTTTAATATTTTTCGTAATTGAATGTTCTACAAATATTTAGTGCCTCGGGCACTTTTCTGATCCTCATCAAAAGCTAAATATTTGCAGAATAAATAATAAAATAACATTATTAAATGTCAATTAACGAATATCGAACCTCCAAGCCTGATAAGGCAAACAGGCAATGTCTAATTTTTTACTTGATCATTTAACATTCGGTGTTGGATATTGGAAATTATTTTTATTTAAAGTTTACTTTCGTCATTACGTTAGCTTGCTTCTGAGGTATTTTCCGGTAAAAGAGTCTTCACATTTGATTATTTCTTCGGGTGTACCTTCAAATATAATATATCCCCCTTCTTCACCGCCTTCTTTACCCAAATCTATAATCCAGTCGGCACACTTTATAATGTCGAGATTATGTTCTATAATGACAATAGAATGTCCGTTATTTACCAATTGATCAAAAGCAACAAAAAGCTTGTTAATATCGTGGAAATGCAAGCCTATTGTAGGTTCATCGAAAATAAAAAGATGTGGTTCCTCATTGTACCCTTTAGTCAGAAAAGAAGCCAGTTTGATACGCTGTGCCTCTCCCCCACTCAATGAGCTTGATGACTGGCCAAGATGCAGATAACCCAGTCCCACATCTATCATGGGTTGCAATTTTGCAATTATCCGTTCGTAAACACTTTTAGAAGGGAGTGATTTAAAAAAAGCAAAAGCTTCTTCAACAGTCAAATCAAGCAAATCAGAAATATTTTTACCAAAATGCTTTACATCCAGTATTTCATTTTTAAAACGTTTACCGCCACAGCTTTCGCATTTAAGCTTTATATCAGCCATAAACTGCATGTTGATGGTTACTTCCCCTTCGCCTTCGCATTCCTCACATCTACCGCCGGGCACATTGAAAGAGAAAAATCCGGGTTTATAGCCTCTTAAAACTGACAGCTTCTCATCAGCAAAGATAGCCCTGATATCATCAAATATTTTGAGATAAGTGGCTGGGTTAGACCTTGATGATTTACCAATAGGGTTCTGGTCAACAAGTTCTACATGTTTTATTATGGTTTTATCGAAATCAAGGCTTTTATGTCTCCCGGCCTTCTCAGCAGATCCCGTAAGTTGTTTTTTAACAGCATTGAAAAGGATTTTCCTTATCAATGTCGTTTTCCCGGAACCACTGACACCTGTAACTACTGTAATAACCCCCAAAGGTACTCTGACATCGAGATTTTTCAGATTATTTTCTGAAGCACCTGTGATATGAATATTCTCTTTCCACGAACGTCTTTGTTTGGGAACACTTATCTGTAATACATTATTAAGATACTTCGCAGTTAATGAATTGCTTTTAAGAAGATTTTCATAATTCCCCTCAAAGATAATTTCGCCTCCGAATTGCCCTGCAAGTGGGCCTATATCAACAATATTATCTGCTGCTTTTATTATATCTTCATCATGCTCAACCACAATTACGGTGTTGCCTATAGCTTTCAGCTTTTTCAGAACGGTAATCAGTCGTGATGTATCCCTGGGATGAAGGCCAATACTAGGTTCATCGAGGATATACATAGCTCCGACAAGATTATTGCCCAGTGAAGTAGAGAGGTTTATCCGTTGCGATTCGCCTCCTGAAAGCGAATTCGACAACCTGTTAAGGGTAAGGTAACCCAAACCTACATCTTTAAGATAATTAAGGCGTGTATTTATTTCAACAAGCAGTCGGTTGGCAATTTTTTGCTCGAAAGTGTTTAAATTAAGATTGTCAAAATATTGTAACAACCGCGAAACAGGCATAAGTACAACATCCACAATAGACTTTTCATTTATCTTTACATAGGCTGCATCTTTTCTGAGCCTGGTCCCTTTGCACTCGGGGCAAATAGTTTTACCCCTGTATCTGGCAATAATAATTCTGTACTGTATCTTATAACTTTGTTTTTCGGCAAAGCTAAAGAAGTCATAAATCCCTTGCAAATGGCCATTACCATTCCATAAAAGTTCTTTTTCCTTTTCAGAAAGCTCACTATAAGGTTTATGAATAGGAAAATTGTATTTGTAAGCATCCTGGATGAAGTCATTTTTCCATTCAGATAATTTCTCCCCATTCCAGCAGGCTACTGCATTCTCGAAAAGAGAAAGGTCTTTGTTGGGTATCACGAGGTCTTCGTCAATACCTATCACAGAGCCAAAACCCTCACATTTGGTACAGGCACCATAGGGATTATTGAAGCTAAAAAAGTTCGTTGACGGCTTTACAAAACTCATCCCATCAGCTTCAAACTTATTGGAGAAGCTTTTCGACAACTTTCCGGTTACATCGTTCTCACTTTCAACAATACAGTCTCCATGCCCCTCGTAAAAAGCAGTCTGAATAGAGTCAGCAAGCCTCGATCTGAAGTCCACATCGCACTGTTTGGCTACAATCCTGTCGACAACAATACCTTTTGCTTTGTCGTAAAGCCTGGCAAAATCATCAATAAACTCCTGAATCTTAATGACTTTTTCATCCAGATAAACCCTCGTAAAGCCCTGTTTAATTAGGAGCTTAAGATAATCAACGGATGCTTTATCGTTTTTAATCTTTAAGGGGAAGAGGATATAAATTTTAGAATCATCGGGCAATTTGCAAATAAAATCAACCACATCGCTTACACTATGTCTTTTGACTTCTGCTCCTGAGATAGGTGAATAGGTAACACCAATACGTGCAAAAAGCAATTTGATATACTCATATATTTCCGTCGTAGTACCTACGGTAGAACGTGGGTTTCTCGTTCTCACCTTCTGTTCAATTGCAATGGCAGGGGCTAATCCTTTGATATAATCAACCTCAGGCTTGTCCATTCTTTGCAAGAACTGACGGGCATAAGAGCTCAGACTTTCTACATAACGCCGTTGACCTTCAGCATATAATGTATCAAAAGCAAGAGATGATTTCCCTGAACCCGATAAACCGGTAATTACAGAAAATTTAAAACGAGGTAATGCCAGAGACACATTTTTCAGATTGTGCATCCTTGCGCCCTTAATTACAATAAAATCTTTAGGATTTACTTTGTCAATATCAACTGCCACGGGTATATTTCTAATAAAAATTCAAAATTACTATTTTCATCTAATATAAAATGAAAAACTAAACCCAAAGTCCCTGAAAAATCAAATTAATTTATATCTCCAATAAGTTTTATTTTAACAGAAGCAATCTCCTTGTCACTCATCTTATAAATTTTCACCCAATTGATAACACTTTCTAACAAAACAAGACAGACAAGTACAATAAGAACACCGGAAATGCCAGCGAGTAAATACATCTGCTTTGGTAAGTAATTTGAAAAAATATTAATGGTAGCGGCAGACAATGTAATAGTTGCAATAAAAACCATAGGAATAAGTGTCACCCATATATATTTTGTTTTTCGGGAACGTATAAGATATGTAGTGCCAATAGCAAAAGCTATAACTGCCAACATCTGATTGGCTGTACCGAATAAGGGCCAGATAGTAGAGACGTTACCTGTAAATAATAAATATCCCCACGAAATTGTTATTAAAGCTGAGAAAAATATGGCATTAAACCAGGTACGACCTTTAGATTTTGGTTTTAAACTCTGGTTAAATAAATCCTGAAGTAAATATCTGCCAATTCTTGTTCCGGCATCTATGGTCGTTAATATAAACAAGGCTTCAAACATGATACAGAAGTGGTACCAATAGCCCATAAGATGCTTCAGCCAGGAAACTTTCTGAAACACATAAGTCATCCCTACAGCTAAAGATACAGAGCCGCCGGGCCTGCCGGCAAGGTTTTCTCCTACCATCGAAGAAAGCTGATTCAGCTCAACGGGAGCCATATGTAATTTAGCAAAAACTTCAGGTAATGTGTTGATAGCAAAATAATCGGCAGTAGGTAACACAGTTGCGGCAATTAAGGCCATTACAGCTACAAATGCCTCAAGCAGCATAGCGCCATAACCAATAGGGAAAATATCTTTCTCGTTTTTAATAAGTTTTGGTGTGGTTCCCGAACTTATAAGCGAGTGAAACCCTGATAAGGCGCCACAAGCAATAGTAATAAAAAGAAAAGGGAATACTTTTCCAGGAATAATAGGCCCCCCTCCATGAATAAATGGTGTGAAGGCAGGCATTTTAATTTCAGGCTGAATAATAATAATACCTATTGCTAAAGCCGATATCACGCCAAGTTTCATATAAGTACTCAGATAATCTCTTGGTAAAAGCAACAGCCAGACAGGCAGAGCTGCAGCAAAGAAGCCATAAACAGCTAACAATACAGACATCTGCTTTGCATCGAAATTTAAATAACTTCCTAAAGCCGAGTTTTGCACTATTGGCCCCAGCACAACACCCAATAATACCAATAAAACGCCAATAATAGTGGCTTCAACAATCTTATCAGGTCTTAAATATTTCAAGTAAATACCTATAAAAATTGCCACAGGAATTGTAAATCCGACAGTAAAAGTACCCCACGGTGAATTTTTTAATGCATTGACAACAGGGATTCCGAGTCCTGCCATTGAAATTATAAGAATACATATAACAGCCAATGACGTTATTAATCCGAGTCTTTTGCCGACCAATTCCTTAGCAATTTCAGCTATAGACTTGCCCTGAAAACGAACGGAGGCAGTTAAAATTACCATATCATGAACAGCACCGGCAAAAACAGCCCCTATGAGAATCCATAATATCCCGGGCAGAAACCCATACTGAGCCGCTAATACTGGTCCTATAAGTGGTCCGGCTCCGGCAATTGCTGCAAAATGATGTCCCATCAATACCGTTTTGTTTGTCGGCATATAGTCCTGTCCATCGTTAAGTGTCACAGATGGAACAGGGTTCTTAGCATTTAACATTAATACTTTTCTTGCTACAAATCTTCCGTAAAATCTGTACGCTATAGTTAAAACCATCGCCGCAACCAGAACCAATACAATAGAATTCATAATTTATGTAGTTAAAACCTTCAAAATTAATATTTTTATATACACACCATTGAAAAGTTTTTAGATTGATAAATATTTTTCTTTCCGTTATTCCATGACATATTTCTTATTTCTTTCCGTTTTTTTAATATGTTTTTGACTTATTTTTTTTGTATTTAAAGATATTTTTTGTATCTTTGTATTTAATTTAAAGAAATAAATTATGTAATTTCAAAAGAACTTATTAAAGAAATTT
>Ga0118677_10005186_pt2 | contig 14463 bp, 14 predicted proteins | sample AliMusrvi5mmetaG_FD_86154 | JGI IMG/M metagenome (GOLD analysis project Ga0118677, IMG submission 86154) | reverse complement strand
GCTCCCACCGTGGAAGACAAAGACGGCAAGTTGACCCGCTTTGCCATTGCCGGCGCCGATAAGCAATGGGTATGGGCCGATGCCGTGATCGATGGCAATACCGTGGTCGTCTCCAGCGCCAAAGTACCCGAGCCCGTTGCTGTGCGTTACGCGTATTCCTGCAACCCGGCCGGCGCCAACTTGTATAACAAGGAAGGACTGCCGGCGCTGCCTTTCCGTACGGATAATTGGTAAGCAATGCCATAATAGGGGGGAGTTACTCAAGGCAATTGGCAGCACGTTCATGTGGCTATCGTCCCGAGTAACTCCCCCTCATTATTTTTTCGCCCACTCAGGCAGGAATTGCTCCTCTCTCCCTGCAATTGATAAGTAAATAGAACTCACGAGAGGAACGCCCATGAGTCCGAGTGCACGCTATGCCGCCGAGGTGGCGCTGTTTGTCAAAGTCTGCCGGCGGCTGGCCGATCAGCATTTTGTCGAAGCCTACGGGGGCAATGCCGCCTGGAAGCTGGAAGAAGATCTGATCCTCATCACCCCCACGCAGCATTTCAAGGGGGATGTTACCGCGGACGATGTCGTCTTCATCGACCGCGCCGGCGAAACGGTGGAGGGGAAATGTCGCCCCACCGGCGAGAAGCCGATGTACCTGAAGTTTTTCGCCGACCGCCCGGACATCGTCTCCGTCATCCACTGCCACCCGCCCTGCGTGGGCGCGGCGGCGATTATGCAGGACCCTGGCTTTATGATGCGTCCGTACTACCCGGAAACCACCACCGAGGTCGGTCCCGTGCCGGTGGTGCCCTACGCGCAGCCGCTCACCCAGCAGTTGGCGGACAACTTCGCACCCTTCCTGCCGAAATACAACAGCTTCATCATGGAGAACCACGGGCTGGTCACCATGACCCGCGGCGATATCTACTGGACGCTGCTCACCGTCGAACTGCTGGAAAGCTCCGTCGACGCCATGCTCCGCGGCATGACCGCCGGCACGCTGAAGGAACTCAGCCGCGAACACGTCCGCGACCTGAGCAATATCCTCGCCATCCGCAAACTCCCGCTCTTCGGCGCCCCCGGCGTCAACGCCTCGCTGGAAGCGCTTTACTTCGAGGACGCGCCGGTCGGCGTGTAAGATCTGACATGCAAAGGGGGACGCCATAGCGGCGTCCCCCTTGTAGCTTCCTCTGCCGTTCGATCTCTTATTGCTCGGAGATCGGCTTCCCCTTCGGGCTGTACAGGAACAGGCGAGAGCAGAGTCCGTCGGACATCTGCGCGGAGTTCAGACTGGTGTGGATGCGGATGACCAGGCTGTTTTTCCCCGCCTTCAGCATCGGCGTCAGGTTCATGTCGAGCTGGTTGGGACGCTCGTAGGCATCGTGGTATTCGCGATGGCCGACGAACTGTCCGTTCACCCACACCCAGGCCTCCGGCTCGATGGCGGCGCAGTAGAGGTAGATGGACTGGCCCTTCGCCGCTTTCGGCGCGTCGAAGTCGATGCGATACCAGAGCGCGCCCATGTACGGGAAGCCCTTGTCATCGACACCATCCGCCACCTGCCGATAGAACGGCATGGTGGTCAGCACGTCGGACCAATCCTTCACGCTGAACTTCGGCGCGAACCATTCCTGGTAGCGGCCGTCGTCGCGCGGGTCGAGCTTGCATTTCGCCTTCTCCGGCAGCACACTGATCAACTGCCCGGTCTTGCCGGTGGTGGCATTGGCCGCCACCGCTTGGCTGGCCCTGCGCGGCACCTGTTTCCTCGTCTGTTTGCTCGATCCCTACAAGACCGCGTTCTTTTTCGGCTATGGCTGGATTCAACGCACCCTCCATTGGCTCAACGGCGGATTGGTCGAGCCCGGCGTGCTGCGGGTCGGCGACCTGACGGCCTGGGCGATTTTAGCCGCCGCGGTGTTGCTCGGGCGCTGGGTCTATCGGCCGTTCTGCCGCTTTGTGTGCCCGTACGGGGTGTTGCTGGGCCTGCTGTCGATGGTGGCCTTCAAGCGCCGCAGCATCGTCCAAAGCCAGTGCGTGCAATGTGGGATTTGCGAAAAACAATGCCCGGTGGACGCCATTGTCCGCGATCAGCAGACCCGGGAATTCACCATTTCCTCCTACCATTGCATCCAGTGCAACAGTTGTTCATCCGTCTGCCGCAAGAGCGGAATTCAATGAAATGTCCCTCCGGGTTTCCCCGTCACGGCGGGACTGGCCGGACAAGCCGCCGATTTCCTCAAAAAATCTCGCATTTCGTCACACTGCCGGATTGACAAGCGGATTTCTATAGCTAGGCTGCGCGTCCGCACGGACCTGCCGGCGGTCATCCAACTCTTCACCCCCAGGCATCAGCCATGAGCAAACGCACCTACCAGCCATCCAAGCGCACCCGCAAACAACAATTCGGTTTCCGTGCCCGCATGGCCTCCAAATCCGGCCGCGACATCCTGCGCCGCCGCCGCCAAAAAGGCCGCAAGCGCCTCATTCCCAAAGGCGTGGAGATCCAATTCGAGCGCCACACCCAGCAGCATTCCTGAGCGCCCGCCCTCGCGCCGCCACGGATGCCCCATGCATCCCCGTCATGCGCCTCCCGCGCAAATGCAGCATCACCCGGCGGGCCGACTTCGCTCGCGTCAAATCCCTCGGCCAAGCCAAGGCCGGGCGCTTCGTCATCGTCAGCACGCTCGCCGATCCCACTCTGGAGTCCTTGAAAACCGGTTTCATCACCACCCGCCGCAGCGGCAAGGCTCACGACCGCGTCCTGCTGCGCCGCCATTTCCGGGTGTTGGTGCAGGCCCATGCCCCCGAATTTTGCGACCTGCGGCGGTTCCTGATCACCATCGCCCGCCCGGGTGCCGCGCTGGCCACCTTCGCTGAACTCAAGGCCGATTGGTTCAAACAGGCCAAGCGCTTGGGCCTCTTCCCCCGCCCCGCCGACAAAACGTGATCTCCAACCTGGTCAGCTACGCCATCCGCATCGCGATCCGCTTTTACCAGCGCTTCCTCAATCCCATGCTCAAAGTGGCCGCCGGCCCCGCCGCCGGCTGCCGCTTCACCCCGTCTTGCTCGAATTATTTCCTCGAGGCCGTGGCTGCCCACGGCCCGCTGCGCGGCTCCTGGCTTGGCGTTTGTCGGATTTTGCGCTGTCATCCGTGGGGCGGTTGTGGTTATGACCCAGTCCCGCCGCCGCACGCCGCGCCCGGCGCCGGGACTGCCGCTTCCCGCCGTTGCTCTCACCTTCCTCACTAACTCTTTTTTTCCACTCCTCTTATGTATGACCGAAAAACCTGGGTTGTTCTCGCTGTCTGCGGCTCGTTGTTAGCCGTCGGCCTCCAACAATCCAACAAACAAGCCCAGGACAAGGCGCGCCAGGACAAGGCGCTTCAGGAGTCGCTGCCAAAGGAGGTGCCAGCTCCGGGCACCCCGGCGGCGGAAAATCCCGTGGCCCCGGCCACCGCCGGGCTCGTGGTCGACCCGCCGCCGCCGCCCGTCGAGGAGGAATTCGTCACTCTGGCCACCGACAAGGTTCTGTTCACCTTGTCTAACATCGGCGGCGGCATCAAGTTCGCCGATTTCAAGACCGAGTTTCAGGTCGGCAGTCGCAAGGATTGCGTGCGGGTGAACGAACGGGGCGGGGGACCCATCGGCGGCTTGGCCGGCGCCGACGAAGCCCTGGAGAACCTCAGTTATTCATACAGCGAGGCGGAGTCCGTGGCTGGCGAAAAGGTCGTCTACAGCGCCAAGCTCGCCTCCGGCCTGGTAGTCAAGAAAACTTTCAGCCTCGTCGAGACGGGTGAGCCGGGCGCCCCTTACCTGCTGGATTTCGACCTGCAATTCGAAAATGCCTCGGCCGGCCCGCTCAATCTGAAACAATATAGCATCTATGCCGGCGAAGCCGCGCCGCTCTATCAAGCCGAGGTCATTCAGCAGACCGGTGTGTTCTGGCTCGAGAATAACTCGATGAGCTTCACCGGGGTTTCCAGCTTCAAGGGCGGCATGCTGTCCTCGGAAAAGTCCGTCGTCAACAGCCCCGATGGCAAGCTCATTCAGTATGCTGGCGTGACCGACCAGTTCTTCGCCACCGCCATTCGCCCCAAGGAACCGCTGCAGACCACCGTGTGGGCCAAGCCGTCCAAAGTCAAACTCAAGGACGACGCCCCGGCGCTCCCGTCGATTCGTGCGGGACTGCGCCTGCCCGATGTCGCGCTCGATCCAAGCGGAAAAAAATCCATCTCCTGCCGCATCTTCGTGGGTCCCAAACACAATCCCATGCTGCGCAAAATGGGCAATGGCTGGGAAGATCTCATGCAATACGGTTGGTTTGGAGTGGTTTCCAACGTGCTCAACCGGACCCTCAACTTTTTCCACTTCTATCTCAATGGCGTCGCCAAGAAATGGTCTTGGGGGCTCTCGATCATTCTTCTGACCATCGTCGTTCGGATGGTCATCTGGCCGCTGCATGCCAAGTCCACCCGCACCATGAAGCGGATGAGCAAGCTGCAGCCGGAAATGGCCAAGCTGAAGGAAAAATACGCCGACGATCCCAACAAGCTCAACACCGAGACGATGGGGCTCTATCGGAAATATGGCATCAATCCGCTCGGCGGCTGCCTGCCGATGTTCATTCAAATCCCCATCTTCTTCGGTTTCTATCGCATGTTGCAATATGCGGTGGAGCTCCGGGGGCAAGGGTTTCTCTGGGTGGACGATCTCTCCCAGCCAGATACGCTGATGCATGTGTCCGGTGTGCCGATCAACTTCCTGCCGGTGGTAATGGCCATTTCCAGTTTCCTGCAAATCAGAATGACTCCCAAGACCGGAGATGCCATGCAACAGCGCATCATCATGTTCATGCCTTTCATGTTCTTCTTCTTCTGCTATAACTTCGCCTCCGCCCTCGCCCTCTACTGGACCACCCAGAACATCTTCTCCATCGGCCAAACCTGGCTGATGAGCCGCATCCCCGAGCCCGAACTCAAGCCGCGCAAGGATGGCGGCAAGAAAACCTGGGTCCAACGCATGGCCGAACAGCAGGTCGCCGCGCAAAAACAGCGCCAGCAGGGTGGTGCCGGTTCTAACATCACTCCGGATTCACAGAAGAAGCGCCCGCCGCGCACGGGCGGTTAGATGAGCCGCCCAACGCTCCTCAGACAGCTTGAACTCACTGGAAAATGGCTGAGCCAGCAAGCCGCTTGGCCGCGGGCATCCTGCCCGGATCCGAATGGGCTCAATTCGTTTGGCAAAAATCAGCCACAGTACTCAGTAAGCGACCGCGTTGTGGGAGAAAGGCTCGACCAGCCTGCCGCCTGCCAGCCGCAATCGGCTATCCACGATCCGCGACCTCTTCAAACACGCCTCCGCCGAGGAGTTGGCCGCCATCGTAAAACGCGCAGATTTGGCCGGCGGCAAGGGCGCGCTGCGGGTTGCGGAAAACAAGGTCCAGTTTGCCGTCCGCTCGCGGCGTGAGCTCCGCCGCCTCCGCGCGCGACCGGTAGCGTGGCTGGGCTTCCACCCGTTGTCTCGATTCCAGCGGATCGCCGACCGACGAAACGCTGCCGATCACGCAGTGCCGGGCGTAAAGTCCCGGCGAATCGGTGCGGTCCCATCCAATGACCAGCTGATTTTTGGCATGGTCCTTGCCGACGACCACGTAGGCCATTCCCTCGCGTGGCGAGGCGACTCCGTGGCCCTTGCGTTGGCCGAGCGTGTAGAAATGCAGGCCGCGGTGCGCCCCCACCACCCGGCCCGTTGTATCCACGATATCGCCAACGCTATCCGGCAGATAATGGCGCAGGAAGTCGCTCATCTTTACTTGGCCGAGGAAGCAGATTCCCTGACTGTCTTTCTTCTCCGCCACCGGCAGTCCGAAGCGCTTGGCCGTTTCCCTAACCTCCGGCTTGAGCATCTCGCCGGTTGGAAACAGCGCGTGCCGGGCCTGAGGTTGCCTCATTAGCGCCAGAAAATAGCTCTGATCCTTGTTAGGATCGGCACCCCGGTGGATCACTGCGGTGCCGTCGGCGAGGGTTCGCTTGCGGACGTAATGGCCGGTGGCTACGTAACCGAAGCCTTGCTCAAGAGCATAGTCCAGAAACACGCCGAACTTCATTTCCCGATTGCACCATACATCCGGATTGGGGGTGATTCCGGCTCGGTATCCGTCGATCAGGTACTCAACGATCCGGTGACGGTAGGCCTCGATTAAATCGATCACCCGAAACTCAATCCCCAGCACTTTTGATACCGCCTGCGCGTCGGCAATGTCCTGTTCCCACGGGCAATTTCCCGGGATCGCCTCGGCGTTGATCCAGTTCTTCATATAACCGGCCGCCACCTCATGCCCCTGCTCCACCAACAATGCCGCCGCTACGGAGCTGTCAACCCCGCCGGATAGTCCCACCAACACCTTCGCCATGCGAGCAGCTTGCGAGAGGTTGCCACATATTTCAAGCGGCGGATTTCGGCAATTTGATGCGGCTGTGCCACGTGGTCGGCCACCACGAGCGCGCCACCTAGGCCTGGGCACCCCCGCCACCTGGTGGTGAGCACGATGGATTGACGAGCCACGGTCAGAGCGCGCCGCGCCGATTGGAAAATTCAACGTAGGACTGAAATTCCCCAATCTTTCATCGTTTCTTCATTGGCATTTCAAATGAACCGGGTCAAATGCACCCATGCCACGCGTCCTGCTAGTTGAAGATGAGCCGGCCATAGCCGATACCCTCGTGTATGCGCTCAGCACCGAGTGTTTTGAAGTGACCCATGTGCTGACGGGAGCCGATGCCCTTGCCGCCTTTGCCAGCGAGGTTCACGATTTTGTCATCCTTGACATCGGCTTGCCGGATATGACCGGGTTGGATGTGTGCCGACACCTGCGGCAATCGAGCGCGGTACCGGTGTTGTTCCTAACAGCCCGGGCGGAGGAACTCGATCGCATTCTCGGACTCGAACTCGGCGGCGACGACTACGTGACCAAACCATTTTCACCGCGTGAGGTGGTAGCCCGGGTGCGGGCTATTCGCCGCCGCACCCTAGCGGTCACGGCTTCCGGGCCGGATCTGATAGCCACCTCCACATCTGCGCCTGCGGCCGAGGTGACCCAACAGGTGTTTCATCATGACGCCGCCGCCATGCGAATCCATTGTCACGGCGCGGTGCTGGACCTCACGGCCCATGAATATAAGCTGCTGCTGGTATTGCTCGAAAAACCGGGGCGAGTTTTCACCCGCGACCAACTCCTTGACCACGCCTGGGAAGATCCGGGCGCGGTGACCGACCGCACGATCGACGCCCACGTCAAGTCGATCCGTGCCAAGATGCGCGCGCTGCACGCCGGGGCGGAGGAACACATTCAGACCCGTCGCGGTCTCGGCTATCTGCTAGCTCTCGACTAAATAATCCTTCCTCCGAGACGTCAGTGCGCTTCACCCGGGTCACCCTGTTTTTCATCGCGTTCATCATCACGCTTGGATTCTATCAATTGGCGCGGCATTTCCTCGCGGAGGTCGAGCCGCAGACGTTTCATGCGACCGAGGAAGTCATGGTGGACACCGCCAATTTGCTGGCGGAAATCGTGACCCGGGAAACCCATGCTGGAATTCCGGATACCGACGGGTTGCAGGTCGCGTTCGAGGGGGCCCACGCCCGCCATCTCGAGGCGCGGATCTTCGAGCAACTGAAGCAAAAAATTGGGATCGACGCCTACCTTACCGATGCGGCGGGGCGGGTGATTTTTGATTCGGACCATGGCCGGCGTGAGGGTCTGGATTTCTCTAACAAGCAGGATGTGCGGCTGACGCTAATTGGCAAGTACGGTGCGCGCACCACGCCGGAGAACCCGCAGGATGCCATGTCATCGGTGTTCTATGTGGCCGCTGCGGTGGGCAATCCGCAAATGCCCAGCGGGGTGCTGACAGTATACAAGGCGCAGTCGGATGTGCTGCCGCTGGTGCGTGAGCGGCGGCGGATCATCTATCTGGCGTGCGGGATGATCGGCAGCGGGATTTTGTTTCTGATCGCCGCGGTATTTCTCTGGCTGTTCCGACCGATTGGCAGAATCACCGAATACGCCCGTGCCATCGAGCGCGGCGAGCGTCCGGACAAGCCGCAGATAGGCATCGGGCGTGAGGTCAACACGCTGGCCCACGCGCTTGACTCGATGCGCGATGCGCTGGAAGGCCGGCGCTATGCCGAGCGCTACATCCAGACGCTAACGCATGAGATGAAAAGTCCGCTGGCCGCGATCCGCGGCGCCGCCGAATTGTTGGATGAGGAGATGCCGTTGGCGACGCGCAAGCGGTTTCTGGAGAACATTCGTGCAGAGACGGCCCGCAGTGAGCGGTTGATCAACCGGTTGCTCGAGCTCTCCGCGATTGAAAGCCGCACCCACCTGGAAGGGGCGGAGGAGCTGGACTTGCGCAGTATCGTGGCGCTGGCCATCGACCACGCCCGGCCGTTGGCGGAGGCAGCGGGAGTGATCCTGGCGCCTGAGTTGCCTGATTGTGCGATCCTGCTGCGGGGCGATGGGTTCATCCTGCGCGCCGCAGTGACCAATCTGTTGGAAAATGCGATTGATTTCTCGCCCCGTGGTGCGGTCGTGGAGATTGCGGTGGAGGTGCAGGCTGGGCATGCCGAGCTGTCGATCCGCGATCACGGGGCAGGTATTCCCGCCTACGCCCGTGACCGGGTGTTCGAGCGGTTTTACTCCTTGCGCCACCATTCGGCCGGACGTAAGGGCACCGGGCTGGGGCTCACCCTGGTCCGCGAGGCGGCGGAGCTTCATCGGGGGCACATCACGCTGGCAGCAGCGCCAGGTGGCGGGACCATGGCCAAGTTCGCCCTGCCGCTGGGCTGAGCCAGGCCAACGGTTTTTCCGCTCGCCAGTGGCCTGTTCCGCAGTTAAGCTGTGGGCGGGTGACCGAATCGATAATCCAGTCGGAAAATTGGCACGCCGTTTGCTTTTTATTAATCCACCACATCGTCACACTATGAAAAAAATCGAAGCCATTATCAAGCCGTTCAAGCTGGAAGAAGTGAAAGAAGCCTTGGCGGAAGCTGGAATCCAAGGGATGACCGTCACCGAGGTCAAGGGCTTCGGGCGCCAGAAAGGGCATACCGAAATCTATCGAGGCTCGGAATACACCGTGGACTTTCTGCCCAAGGTGAAAATCGAGGTGGTGGTCGATGATGCGGCGGCCGACCGCGTGGCGCAAGTGATGGTCAAGAGTGCCAACACCGGCAAAGTGGGGGATGGCAAGGTCTTCGTTTCCAATGTGGAACAGGCGATTCGTATCCGCACCGGGGAAACCGGTTCGTCTGCCGTGGTAGGCGCCTGAGTCAATGGTCAGAGGCGGGTCCGCGCCAGCCGTGGAGCTGCGCCGCGGGGGAAATGCAAATTGGGAATGTTCGAGATTGAACCTGCGGGCGCAGTGGGCATACTGCCGTGCCGTCCGTAGGGCGGGACAACATCTCGATTCATTGCACCATGGTTCCGCCACCCGCCTCTACCCGCAAGCACGCCAAGCGCAAAGTCGCCAAGGCATGGACGCCTGAACAATCCGCCGAGCTCTATGGCGTGGAGAAATGGGGGCATGGCTTCTTCGGCGTCAACAAGAAGGGCCATGTCACCGTACGCCTGACCGATGACGACGACGCGGCGGAGGTGGCGCTGTTTGAGGTGATCGAAGGGTTGCATGATCGGGGCACGCATCTGCCGGTGTTGTTGCGGTTCCGCGATTTACTCCATTCGCGCATCACGGAAATCAACCTGTCGTTTCGCAAGGCGATCCGGGAACATGGCTACGCCGGGGAATACCGCGGGGTGTACCCCATCAAGGTGAACCAACAACGGCAGGTCATTGAGGAAATCTCGGAGTTCGGCAAGAAATATCACTATGGATTGGAAGCCGGCTCCAAGCCTGAGCTTATTGCCGCCCTGGCTCACATGCACGATCCGGAGGCCTATATCATTTGCAACGGCTACAAGGATGAGGAGTTCATCGACCTGGCGCTGCACGCCAAGAAAATGGGACTCAAGGTGATGCTGGTGCTGGAAATGCCCTCGGAACTCGAGTTGATTCTGGAGCGTTCCCGGCAAATCGGCGTGTTGCCCAATCTGGGGATTCGCGTGCGTCTATCCACCCGCGGGTCCGGCCACTGGCAGGACAGCGCAGGTGACAAGTCGGTGTTCGGGCTCAATGCCTCGCAAGTCATCGATGTGGTGGATCGTCTCAAGAGCGCGGACCGGTTGGATTGTCTGAAACTGCTGCACTATCATCAGGGTTCGCAGATACCTAACATAGCCGCCATTCGCGAGGGGGCCACCGAGGCGGTGCGCATGTATTGTGATTTGGTCAAGGAGGGGGCGCCGATGGGCGTGCTGGATATCGGCGGCGGCATGGCGGTGGATTATGACGGGTCCCACACCAATTTCCATTCGTCGTGCAACTATTCGATTCCGGAATATTGCATGGATATCGTGGAAGTCATCTCACAAGTCTGCGACAAGGCCGGGGTGGATCACCCCAATCTGGTGTCGGAAAGCGGGCGGGCGGTGGTTGCCTATTACTCGGTGTTGGTGTTCAACATTCTGGATGTGACCAGTGCGCAAAGCAGTGACAAGGCGCCGGTGGTGCCCGAGCATGCGCCACAGAGTCTGCTCAATCTCATGGATGTCAACAAGGTGGTCTCCAAGAAAAACCTGCAGGAGTGCTTCAACGACGCCGCCTACTACCGCGATCAAATGCGCGCCCAGTTTTTCTATGGCAGTGCCACGTTGCGCGAGCGGGGCTTGGCGGAAGCCTGGTTTTGGCATATCATCACGCGCATTTCAAAGCTGATCGCCGAACTCGAGGACATTCCGGAGGACTTGCGCGAGCTGTCTTCCACGCTGGTGGATTTCTACTACGGCAACTTCAGTTTGTTCCAGTCGCTGCCTGACTCCTGGGCGATTGACCAGATTTTTCCGGTGATGCCGATCCACCGGTTGGATGAGAAACCGAGGAATCGCGCGGTGCTGGCGGACATCACCTGCGATTGCGATGGGAAGATTGATCATTTCATCGACAAGGAGGACGTGGCGAAAGTGCTGCCCTTGCACGGCCTCAAGCCGGATGAGCCCTACTATGTGGCGGTGTTTCTGGTGGGAGCCTATCAGGAGACGCTGGGGGACCTGCACAATTTGCTCGGCGATACCAACGTTGTGGGCGTGCATTTGGAAAAGGGCAAGCCGGTGTACACCCATGAGGTGGAAGGGGACACGGTGGCCGACGTGCTCTCCTACGTGGAGTTTGATCCAAAGGAACTCGTCACGCGTTTTCGCTCATTTGCCGAGCAAGCGGTGGCCGACGGACTCATCTCGCCGAAGGAACGCCGCGAGATTCTTGACATGTATCGAGCCGGGCTGGCCGGCTACACCTACTTTGAGAGTTGAGATCGGGCGCCGCTTGGCCTGTTAGGAATGGCGCTGGTTTTTTCCGCCGTTTGTTCAAAAATGTTTGAACAAGTTCGGTGAGTTGCTACAATGCTCGCCATGAGCGGCCAGCCGGAGAACGGATCGAGGGAAGCGAGTGAGCTAGGTGTGCTCGAGCGGCAGGTTGTGGACTTTTTTGTGGATGGGGTGCGGGTGCTGGGATTGCCGCGATCGATCGGGGAGATTTACGGGCTGCTGTTCATCTCGCAGGAGCCGCTGGCGTTGGACGATTTGGTGCTGCGTTTGGGCATCAGCAAGGGCTCGGCGAGCCAGGGGTTGCGCGCCTTGAAGGGGCTCGGCGCCGTGCGTGAGGCCGCCGGGGGCGAAGAACGCCGCACGTATTTCGAGCCGGCGGTGGAACTCAAACGCTTGGTCGGCGGATTCATCCGCGAACAGATCCGCCCGCATCTGGACAGTGGCAAGGAGAAGATCGGGCGCTTGGGCCAGGCGGTGCAGGTGGAAGGGGATAGCGAGCGGAAAAAATTTCTAACTGAAAGGCTGGACCGCATCGAGCATTGGATGCGCAGTGGCGGGCGGGTGCTTCCGGTGTTACAAAAACTACTAGGGGAATGAACGAGATGGAATTGAATGAAGCGGCGTGGTTTTGTGTGCGCACCCAGACGAAGCGCGAGCACATTGCAGCGGAGCACCTGCGCGAGCTGGAGGGCATCGAGGTGTTTTGTCCGCGCTTGCGCTATCGCAAGGCGACCCGGCGGGGCACGGTGTGGTGGTTGGAGCCGCTGTTTCCGGGCTATCTGCTGGCCAAATTTAATCTGATGGAGTTGGAGCGGGCGGTGACGTTTTGTCAGGGCGTGCGCGGATTGGTGCGCTTTGGGCCGGAGATTCCCTCGGTGCCTGAGGCGTTTGTGCGGGTTTTGCGCGATGAAATCCGCGGCCATGTCAATCCGGATGATGAAATTCTCACCGTGGTGCCTGCGATTGAGTGTGGCGATGAGGTGGAGGTGGCCACCGGCCCGCTGGCAGGCATGCGCGGGGTGGTGGTGGCGATTGCGCCGGCCGCCGAACGGGTGAAAATCCTCATGGATTTCCTCGGCCAGCCCCATGCCATCGACATGGATCTGTTCTCCATCCTGCTGCCACGGCGCCCGATTCCTTGAGGTGCATGAGCCATTTCCAGCCATGCCAGCGCGGTCAATGAATTAGTTATTGTTGAACAGGCGATGGCGGTGGACTATTCTGCGCAGGGGAGAAATGCGAATATGGCGCTTGCCCAGCACAATCCGAGTCCAAGTGATAGGTTTCCTCCAAGCCATTGGAGGATCGACCAAGGGCGGCAGCGTGCCGCCCTGGCACCCAGCGCTGGAGCGGCGCTCAAGCCGGGACGGCTCGGGGGGATGGCCGGGCCGCGGCGGGATCTCAGGCAAACGCGCGCATGCGAGCTGACGCAGACACGGATTTTTTGATCATTGGCGCGGGTTTTGCCGGCTGCGTCATCGCCGAACGGTTGAGTGCGGCGGGGTGGAAATGCGTGGTGGTGGATCGCCGCGCGCATGTCGCTGGCAATGCCTACGATGAGACCGATGCCGCCGGGGTGTTAGTTCACCGCTACGGGCCCCATTATTTTCGGACCAATTCGCAGCGCATCGTCACCTATTTGTCGCGGTTTACCGAGTGGCATGCGGTGGCCTACACGATCAAGAGTTTTGCCCGCGGGCGGTATTGGAGTTTTCCTATCAATCTCAACACGTTTGAGGAGTACCTTGGGCGGCCGGCGAGCGCTGGTGAATTTGCCCGGTGGTTGGACTCGGAGCGGGTGCGCATCGACCATCCGCGCAACTCGGAAGAAGTCGTCATCTCGCAGATAGGCAGGGAGTTGTACGAACTCTTTTTCGAGGGCTACACGCTCAAACAATGGCAGCGGCATCCGCGCGATCTGGACGCCTCGGTGTGCGGGCGCATTCCGCTGCGGAGCAACCGCGACGACCGTTATCTAACGGAGGAATTCCAGGCCTTGCCGGAGCGGGGCTTCACCGCATTGTTCGGGCGCATGCTGGAAGCGGCGGCCGGGGTGCAATTGCATTTGGGTGTGGATTTTCACGAGGCGCGCAAACGCTGGCGCTGCCGGCACCTGGTGTTCACGGGAGCGGTTGATGAATTCTTCGACTACCGGTTCGGCCCGTTGCCCTATCGCTCGTTGCGGTTTGAGGCGGAGTCGTTCGCAGCCGGGCAGCTTGCGGGCCGCGAGGCGATTGCGGGCAAGCCCGGGTTTTGGCAGCCGGCGATGCAAGTGAACTATCCGGAATTGGAGGTGCCTTTCACGCGCATTGTCGAGATCAAGCATGCCACCGGGCAACAGGTGGATGCCACCACCATTGTGCGGGAATATCCCAAGCCATGGCAGCGCGGAGAGGAACCTTACTATCCGATTCCAGCGCCCGACGCCCACGCCGCCTTCCAGCGCTATGCCACGCTCGCGAGTGGCGCGCAAAACGTGAGTTTCGTCGGTCGCCTAGCCACCTATCGATACTATAACATGGACCAAGTCATCGGCATGGCCCTGGCCGAAGCCCAACGGCTGGTGCGGCGCTACGGCACTCTAACAACCTGACCTCCAACCTCACCACCCATCGTCTCATGGCCGTCCCCCTGCTCGACGTCAACGCCCAGAATCACCCGCTGGAGCCGGAATTAACCGCCGCATTCACCCGTGTGCTGCGCTCTGGCCGCTTCATTCTCGGGGAGGAAGTCGAGGCATTTGAAGGCGAGTGCGCGGCGCTCATCGGGGTGGGGCACGCGGTATCGATGTGCTCCGGCACCGGCGCGCTGCTCACTTGGAAGGCGGGATTTACGCCGTCCGAGGGCACCGTGATCCAATGGAAACCCATCAAGTTCCGGTTGTCTTTGGCCAGCACCTCCACTTGGACTTGGGCGAAATCAACGGACCAATCGGCACCCATGTTCCAAGTGAAATGCAGCTTGGTGTTGGAGGGGACATTCGTGCCGAGGTTGGAAGCCGTGCCCTCCATGAACGTGCTCATGGGCAC
>Ga0118677_10010169_pt1 | contig 14465 bp, 6 predicted proteins | sample AliMusrvi5mmetaG_FD_86154 | JGI IMG/M metagenome (GOLD analysis project Ga0118677, IMG submission 86154) | reverse complement strand
CACGCCCAAATTCAATGCCCATTCCGGAAAAATATCCCTGATGATTAGATAAGTCTTCGCTCTTGTCTTTATTTTGAGCAATTTTATAAACGGCCCAAAGAAAATAGTTGGAGAATGCCAAATAATGTAATCCCATTTTACATTCCACAATGGTGATTTTCTGTAATTAAAATACATAAAGCAAGATAGGCAAGACTCGTTAATCATTCTGCGGAATAAACCAATATCCTTGAGGGCTGGCGTCGATAATCGAAGTATTTGAGCATCATCTTCAATACCATAGACCCAACTTCTTTTAATCCCACTATCGGGAAGAGCCACCGTAAGGTCATAATTTTGCCTACGAAACTCCCGGCATAAATCATCGAACAATACTGCAGTAGAGGTCTTCATTGGTGGATAAGCATCTGTTATCAATAGGATTTTCATTTGCCTATCCATTAAATAACTTTCTCAAGGCTTAGACCAAACCGTCCTATTAATATAATCCACATAACTTATAACTATTCTCAAAATTTGCTTAGATACAGCTGGCGATTCATAATCAGAAACAGGGGGTACTACCCTCTTAGTTCGATTATGTTCTGATACTATTATCCTTACCGCTTCAAGCGCTCTTTCCTTCTTTAGCCCGGCCATTATCAAAGTTCCGACGTCCATACCCTCTGGACGTTCATGTGCATTACGAATAGTAATCGCTGGCAAATTTAATAAAGATGCCTCTTCCGTTATTGTTCCACTATCAGACACCACGCACAAAGCCTCCATTTGGAGCTTGATGTAGTCACAAAAACCAAACGGCTTCAGAAATTGAATTTTCGGATTTAATGATCCCATATCCATGTAAACTCAGACCATCACAAGTCAGATTTGGTGCTCTTCTCTCTATTCTGATTTTGCTGTTATTCCCGTTAATTTCATTCGCCGGAAGTGAACCGGCAGGAGATACCATTCAGACAAGATTCAAATCCGGGGAGGTAAGGGTTTACACAACTGAGCGGTTAAGTACACCGAAACCGGTGATCGATGGCATTCTGGATGATGACTGCTGGAAAACAGGAAATTGGGCAGGCGATTTTGTGCAGTGGATCCCCAATGAAGGTGCGAAACCATCCTTTCCAACCTTTGTGAAGATTTTATATGATGATAAAAATCTGTATGTCGCAATCCGTGCGGTTGATCGGGAGCCTTTAAAGATAAGCCGTAAAGGTGGCAGACGGGATGAAATGACCGGCGATATGGCAGGGATTACTTTCGATAGCTACCACGATCACCGGACAGGTTTCGAATTCGATATGACTGCAGGGAGGCAGAAAATTGACGCAATTCTTCCCAATTCAGGAATAGGTGATATGAATTGGGATGCCGTATGGTATGGCAAAGTTGGTTATCAGGATTCTGCATGGGTAGAGGAATTACAGATTCCGCTGAGCCAGTTGAGATACAGTAATCATTATGACCAGGTATGGGGATTGCACGTTTGGCGGTGGGTTGACCGTTTGCAGGAAGAGAGCGATTGGGAAAAGCAATCTTCAACAGGCCCCGGAATGCTCTATCTTTTCGGGGAACTCCGGGGAATTAAAGGATTAAAGAAATCGCAACGCATTGAATTAAGGCCCTATACGCTTGGAGAATTAAAGACATTCAAAAAAGTCGCTGCGAACCCTTTTGCCAATACCGGTCACCGTTTTTCGGACAATATTGGTCTGGATGCTAAAATCGGAATAGGCAGCAATTTCACGGTGGATATGACGGTAAATCCCGATTTCGGACAGGTTGAATCAGATCCATCGGTTATGAATCTTACCGCTTTTGAAACTTTTTACGAGGAAAAACGCCCTTTCTTCCTTGAGGGGAAGAGTATCTTCAATTATGACATCGATGATTTTAGCCTGTTTTACAGCCGAAGAATCGGCCATACCCCCTCCTTCCAGCCGTCCCTTGGAGATAAAGATTACATTCAGACTCCGGATCACTCCACTATTTTAAGTGCCGTTAAATTTAGCGGTAAAACTGCCGAAGGGTTGTCTGTTGGAGCACTTCAAAGCTTTACTGCCAACGAAAAGGCAACCATCAATTCCCTATCGGGAGACCGGAAAGTAAGTGTGGAACCATTTACCAGTTATGCTGTAGCCCGGGTTCAACGGGATTTCAATCAGAGCAACACCATGTTTGGGGGCATCTTGACCTCAACAAACCGGTCGATTAATAGTCCGGATCTCTATTTTTTAAATAAAGGAGCCTTCACCGGCGGTCTGGACCTTATGCATTACTGGAAAGAGAAAGAATACTATCTCGAAGCACATGTTATAGGAAGTGATATTCATGGAGAAACGGAAGCCATCCGTAGCCCTCAACTCTCCTCAGCCCGTTATTACCAACGCCCGGATGCAGGATATTTGCACTATGACAGCACCTTAACATCTCTTTCCGGTCATGGAGGCAAAATCAAAATAGGAAAAGGGAGTAAAGGGTTATGGAAATATTCGACTGAAATTGGATGGCGTTCTCCGGGATTGGATTTAAATGATATCGGGTATCTCCAGACTTCCGATCTTATCCATCAGAGAAATATGCTCTCGTACTTTATAAACAAACCAAAATCGGTTTTCCGAACCTACTCTGTCGGACTGGAACAAAACAATAACTGGGACTATAGCGGGCAATACCTTTCATCAGATATCCTCTCCACCATTGCAGCGGACTTTAAAAACAGATGGGGATTTGCCAATACCCTGAAATTCAGGAATGAAACTCTCGATACCCGTATCCTGCGCGGGGGTCCTGCAATGCTCATGCCGTCAAACTGGACAGAGACTTTTTCGTTGAAAAGCGACCAGTCCAGAAAGTTAACGATGAACTTCCTTACTACAGCTTCATTCTCCGGAGATCATTCATACCATTTTAATGAATATTCCGCCGGAATAACTTTACGACCCGTAAATACCCTCCTCTTTTCGATGAACATCGATTATTCAGGCAAGACAGATAAACTGCAATACGTTGATACGAAAATATCCAATCAGACAAACCGTTGTATACTAGGCCGGCTAAACCAGGAGACACTTGGACTGACCTTTCGGATCGACTACAATATTACCCCCGAAATATCTCTCCAGTACTATGGCAGCCCTTTTGCAACGCAGGGCACTTACACCGAATTTAAAGTGGTGACCAAATCAAGGGATCAAAATTTTAACAACCGGTTCAGTATCCTCAAAAACCCGGTACTGGTAAACGGTAATGAATATCAGATTGACGAAAACAGTGATAACATAGTGGATTATAGCTTTAAGAAGCCAGACTTCAATTTTAATCAGTTCCGTTCGAACATGGTTTTTCGATGGGAATATCGCCCCGGATCGCAGATTTTTCTTGTATGGTCCAGTGACCGTACTGATTTGTTAAATCCTGGAAATGAGCCGCTGCATAACGCTGCGGGCAGGTTGACCAATACGGTTCCGACCAATTTTTTCCTGATTAAGTTTAACTATTGGTTTTCGATCTGATTAGAAGTTTCGGTAACCCGGATGGATCGGGATTTGCCTGACCCGAATATAGGCTGTCAATTGGGCCATATTTTTACTATTTTTAGAAGATGATCAGACAAAAGTTTCAATCCTTTTTTAATCCGGAACAGTTCCAGGGTTGGGGTAAAACAAGAAAGTATTTTGAAGGGTGGTATTTCAAGGTCGTTAATGCCGACGAAACAAAGGCCTTTGCTTTTATTCCGGGTATTGCCATGGACGAAACGGGCAGAAAACAGGCATTTATTCAGGTACTTGACGGACAAGAACGGACAAGTGTTCAACACCTTTTCGAAGCTAAAGAATTTAATCCGGTTGCCGGAATCTTTAGCCTGAACATTGGTCTCAATTTCTTCTCAGAACAATGCATGAAAATCCGTCTGCCGGGTATTACCGGAGAACTGCAATTCAGTGATCATGTTCCCTGGCCAAAGCACTGGTATTCACCCGGAATAATGGGACCCTATTCATTTGTCCCTTTTATGGAATGTTACCATGGCGTTGTGAGTATGGATCATTGCCTTCAAGGTCAGATCGAAATTAATGGGGAGAGTGTTAATTTTAATCATGGAAGGGGTTACATTGAAAAGGATTGGGGGCATTCGTTCCCATGCGCTTACACCTGGATGCAGACAAACCATTTTTCTGTTCCGGGTATCTCGCTCAAAGCCTCGGTTGCCAAAATCCCATGGATTACAAAATCTTTTGTGGGATTTATTGGGGGTCTGTGGTTACACGACCGTCTTTTCAGGTTTACGACTTATAATGGAACCCGGCTAATTAAATCCATTATCAATGAAGAAAAAATAGAATTAGTGTTTGAGAACAGCAACTTCAGGATTGAACTACTGGCTCACCGTGACAAAGTTACTGCTTTGGCTTCACCTGTTTTGGGTCTAATGGATGGGCGAATTGAAGAGAGCATGACCTCAGTAGTTGAGCTAAATCTCATCGATCGAAAACTAAGGAAGTCAATATTCTCGGATACCGGAAGGAATGCAGGGCTTGAAGTGGCAGGTAAAATACAAGAGATCATGACTCATTAATAATCAGATTATAAGATGAATAAGAAGATTTTATTAATTACGGCCTTCCTGTTTATAATCATCACTGGAATTTCAAATACCGGACAGGTCCTCCCGGAGGTGAAGAAAGTGGCCAGGCCGGATTATGCAGGAAATAATCCTGAAAAAGCTTCTATTTCGGTAGACCTGACCCGACGCTCTATTCCGATTTCTCCACTTATCTATGGTCAGTTTATTGAGTTTTTAGGACGGTGTATTGATGGCGGAATTTATGAGGAAGGTTCCGCTTTATCGGGAACCAATGGATTTAGAAAGGATGTACTTCAGGCAGTTAGCGGATTAAAAATTCCCCTTTTAAGATTTCCGGGGGGAACCGTGGTGAAAATATATCACTGGGAGGATGGGATTGGAGATAAAATTAAACGCCCCAAACGGAAAAATCTCATTTGGGGAGGAGTCATTGATAATCATTTTGGGACAGCTGAATTTGTTGATTATTGTCATAAAATAGGTGCCGAACCTTTTCTGGTAGTGAATATGGCAACGGGAACCCCTGAAGAAGCCTCCAACTGGGTTGAATATTGCAATGGCACAGGAGATACTTTTTATGCCAACCTCAGGCGATCACACGGATATGAAAAACCCTTCGATGTAAAATACTGGGGAATTGGAAATGAAGAAAGTGCTGGTCCGGATGCCGGGAAAGATCAGATTGTCAATAAATATATCGAAGATGGATGGCAGTTTGTCAAGCTTATGAAACTGCAGGATCCTTCCATTAAAATTACGCTGGATGGAAATCCTGCAGATTATAGTTGGGGGAGGAAGGTATTGGCAGATATGAATCCGGTCTGCGATTTCCTGTCAGTCCATTTTTATGCGATGCCAGCAGATTCAACCTACGAAAGTCTGCTTCAGAGTGTCGAGAATTTCAATCAGAGTCTGGACTCCATGCGGACTATCATCAAAACAGTTCCTGAACAGGTAAGAGGCTTTTCACCATGGTACCGCTTCCCGCCCCGTCAGAATCCCATTAAAATAGCCATTGATGAATGGGGTATCTGGGACATGAGTTCCGGTAATGGAACCGGCGCCTATAAACTGGAATATCCATATAACTGGGCAGATGCTTTGGCGGCAGGCAAGTTCTTGAACCTATTTCAACGCAATTCCGATCTTATCGGTCTGGCATCCTGGGCCCAGACCGTTAATGTCCTGGCTCCGATAATGACCAGCAAAGAGGGCACATTTTGTCAGACTGTTTATACTCCCTTACAGGCATTCAGACATTATAGTCTTGAAAATCATGTGGAAATCGAAGTTCATTCTCCGGTTTTTGAAAATAACCTAAAATCCATTGATGCAACGGCAACTATTTCAGCAGATGGAGAAGAATTAGTCATTTCCTTGCTTAACCTGTCATTAAATGAGATAATCCAAACCAGAATCGGATTTAATCATCAGGCAAAGAGTAGCCAAATGCAGTTTCAGGAACTCATCAGTTATTCAGCCCCCTCATTGAGATCAACGAATACCTTTGGGAAAAATTGCGTGACTGAAACCAAAACGAATCGGCGTCAATATTCAAATGGAGGATTTGAGATCCCGATTCCACCTGCTTCGATTAATTTTCTAAGATTTAAAATCATAAAGTAATTCCAAATTCAATAATCTGAACCTGACAATAAAAGACTAAAGTTTCGCATTAGAAATTAGGCTATAAAAAAGTTAGGTTTTAGGATAAAAAAGTAGCATGGAAATTTGTTTATATTACTGAAAATCAGTAATATTATGTCGTCAAACAAAAACAATATAACCATGCTACGACGTAAAGATACAACAAACATTTCTGAAATTACTGGCTTTTTCACTTCAAGCGAAAAAGTATGCCGGACAGTTCTATGGATTATTCGTTCTTTGAATCTTGACAGCAAACAATTAAAATCATCTGAAGGTGATCGGTCAACGTATTCCTCCGGCAATATATTGACACTACTTTTGCTTTTCCCTTTATTCAAACTTTCCAATGTAAGGGCCTACAGCCAAAGTACCCTGTCCAAACTATTCAAAGGGGGTAAAGATGTCTTTTACCGTTTTAAAAACAATGGAATGATCAACTGGAGGGCGTTGCACTACCAGGTAACCTTACAATTGATAGGAATTGCTACAGTGGCTGAGGAATCGACCGGATATAAATGTCTGATTGCCGATGATACCGACTTACCGAAGACTGGCTGGAGCATTGAACTAATCGGGAGGATCTGGTCTCATGTTACCAACAGTAGTAAACTTGGGTTTAAAGGATTGTTTCTTGGATACCATGATGGTAAGAGTTTTTTCGGGATTGATTTCTCTTTGCATGGAGAAAGGGGGAAAAATGAAAGGAAACCTTATGGATTAACCACAAAACAGTTAAAAGACAGATTCTCAAAGAAAAGAAGCGCTCGTGAAGCCGGAAGCATACGTAAAGCTGAGTACTTTGAGAAGAAAACCGACAATTTACTAATGATGATCCGCAATGCAATTTCAAGAGGTATCCGTTTTAATTATTTGCTGGTTGACAGTTGGTTTGTAAGCGATGAATTGATTTCATTCATTATAAAACGTAAAATTAAATGTCATTTGTTAGGCATGGCTAAAATGGGAAAGGCCAAATATGATTTTAAGGGGCAATCTTATACTGCAAAGGAGCTTGTAGAAAGACAGAAACGGAATAAGAAGACCAAACGATCCAGAAAACTTAATGTTTGGTACACTTTTGCAGATGTAAACTATAAAGGAAATCAGATACGATTGTTCTTTTGCAAGACAACTCATCGGGGTAATTGGAACGTTTTACTGACAACAAACAACGACCTGGAATTTGAAGAAGCTTACCGGATTTACAGTATCCGCTGGAGCGTCGAAGTTTTCTTCAAGGAGGCCAAAAATTATTTGAGACTTGGCAAGAGCCAATCACTGGATTTTGACGCCCAGATAGCGGACACAACGATCAGTATGATCCAGTACAACATCCTGTCGCTTGCCAAGAGGTTGTTAGATTATCAAAGTTTGGGTGAGTTGTTTAAACAAGCAGGGGTTGAGACATTGGAATTAACTATCGTAGAGAAAATATGGGGCTACCTTTTAGAACTTCTAAAATTAATTGCCGATATTTTCGATATAGATATGGAACAAATATTGGATAAAATTGCAGATGATAATCAGTCAATTACAAAAATCATCAAAATGAACGCCGCATTAAATGCGGCTTAGCGTTTATGCGAAACTTAAGTTATTTAGCGGCCAATTGGATTCGAAGATCAGCGAAGCTAACAGCCATCCGCCAGCTGGCAGATTTTTCTTCGGTTTGTGATTTTACTACCATAGCTATTTCATCGGGTCAAACCAAATAATTTGTATATAATCACCCTCAGGGACTATGAAATTTGGGCATTGATGCCGGATTGCCTATATTTGCACTTCTATAATATCAAGCAGAAGAACGACAATGAATATTTCATACAGCTGGCTGAAAGATTATCTTGATCACAAACTCTCCCCTTCCGAAGTTGCGGCCGCCCTCACTCAACTGGGTCTTGAAACCGGAAGTGTCGAAGAGGTTGAAACAATTAAAGGGGGTTTAAAAGGGCTATATGTTGGTGAAGTCATTACTTGTCTCAGGCATCCCAATTCCGATCATTTAAGCGTGACCACTGTCAACATTGGTAGTGATGAAAACCTTCCGATAGTTTGTGGTGCACCCAATGTTGAGGCTGGCCAGAAGGTTATTGTAGCCACTGTTGGAACTATATTATACAAGGGAGACGAGCAGTTTACCATTCAGAAGTCTAAAATAAGAGGCGAAGTCTCGATGGGTATGATCTGTGCGGAGGATGAAATCGGCATTGGGGATGACCACAACGGAATCATGGTTTTAAATTCGGAGGCAAAAACCGGAACACCTGCAAGTGATTATTTCAACATACAAAGTGATTTTGTGCTTGAAGTCGATCTTACCCCCAACCGCATTGACAGCGCATCGCATATTGGTGTTGCACGCGATCTTGCAGCTTTTCTTAGCCAGAAAGAGTCTATTTGTTATACAAGACCCAATGTTGAAACATTTAAGCCTGATAACCAGGATCTAACTATACGGGTAACGATTGAGAACCCCGAAGCATGCCCAAGATATTGTGGTTTAACAATTTCAAACGTTGTTGTTAAACCATCGCCAGAGTGGCTTCAAAACAGGCTCAAAGCAATTGGTCAGAACCCTATCAATAACATTGTCGATGTGACAAATTATGTGCTTCACGAAACCAGTCAGCCACTTCATGCATTTGATGCCACTGAAATTAAGGGGGGGAAGGTAATCGTAAAAACGCTCACTTCCGGGACAAAATTCGTCACGCTGGACGGAGTTGAAAGGGAATTATCTGATAAAGATTTGATGATATGTAATGACCAGGATGCAATGTGTATTGGCGGAGTTTTTGGAGGGCTCGATTCAGGGGTGAAAGAGAGCACAACCAGTATATTTTTGGAGAGCGCCTATTTTAATCCGGTTTACATTAGAAAAACTGCCCGCCGGCATGGCTTGAATACTGATGCTTCGTTCCGGTTTGAGCGGGGTGTCGATCCCAATGGAACTCTCTTTGCCTTGAAAAGAGCAGCACTGCTTATTAAAGAGGTTGCAGGCGGAACAATTTCATCGGATATCGTTGACATAATTGCTGACCCTTCAATTCTGGAATATTTTTCAGTTGAGGTTTCATGGTCGAATATTAAACGACTCATCGGGAAAGAAATTCCAAAGGAGACGATCAAAAACATTTTAAATTCGCTCGAAATTGTGATCAAAGAGGAATCAGCCGAAGGTTTATCCCTCGCCGTTCCTCCATACCGAGTTGACGTAAAGAGGGAAGTGGATATTATTGAGGAGATATTGCGAATTTATGGGTATAATAACGTAGCACCCAACCAATCGGTGAAATCGACGATTCAGCATGCTCCACACCCCGACAAGATGAAGTTGCAAAACCTGATTTCCGAAATATTCACGGCAAGGGGATTTAACGAAATCATGTCGAATTCATTGACAAAATCGACCTACTACGATCAGCTTGAATCATTTAAACCTGAAAATACGGTTCAGCTATTCAATCCTCTGAGCTCAGATCTTAACGGGATGCGTCAGACCCTGCTTTTTGGCGGACTTGAAGCCATTAACAGAAATACCAACTTTCGCAATTCCAATCTCCGCCTTTATGAGTTCGGTAATGTTTACCATTTCGACGGAAATAAAACCTATGATCATCCGGTTAGAAATTACAGTGAATCAGAGCATATCGGAATCTGGATCACCGGTAATAAGGAGACCGAAAACTGGAAGGCAAAAGAGGAACCCACCTCCTTTTTCACCCTGAAAGCCAATGTTGAAAACATACTTTCAAGACTTGGTATCGAAGCTGATAGCTGTGCAATTGAATCGATATCGAACGATATCTTTTCGGAAGGTCTTGAATACCGTTTTAACAATGTTCTTATTGCACAAATCGGTTTTGTAACCACCAAAATTCTTAAAATCGGCAATATCAGCGCTGATGTTTTCTACGGAGATCTCAACTGGACAGCAATTCTAAAGGTGATCAAAACCCTTAAAGTTATCTTTACTCCTCTTCTGAAATATCCTGAAGTGAGACGCGATCTGGCATTGCTTGTTGACAAGGAAATCCAATTTAGCACCATTAAAGCCCTTGCTTTTAAGGCAGAACGGCAAATTTTACGCAGCGTAAATATATTTGATGTTTACCAGGGTAGTAATCTTCCAGAAGGGAAAAAATCGTATGCCGTTAGCTTCATCCTTCAGGACAAAGAGAAAACCCTGAACGACAAACAAATAGAAAAAACAATGAGCCGATTAATAACCGTATACGAACGTGAGGCAGGAGCACAAATAAGGTGAGATAAGTATACAAATATTTAAATTTTAGTCCTTTGTCTTTGATTTTGTCTTCATTTATTTGAACTTTATACCTCTTTGGGGGTTGTTTTTGGATTAGTCTGATACTAAGTCTATGTAGCTACAGGTAGTAATTGATTATTGAAATCAAATGATGTCTCTTCCAAACCTACTGATTGTTGATGATACCAGGACAAATCTGTTCCTGCTTGAGAAATTGGTCAAAGAAATCAATGTTAATCTGATTTCTGCTCTTTCAGGCGGGGAGGCCCTGGCTAAAATTAAAGGGTTGGAGCTTGCCCTGGCAATTATCGACGTTAGGATGCCCGGAATGGACGGTTTTGAACTGGCAATGCATATAAACAGTGCTAGGCCGACAGAAAAAGTCCCTGTTATTTTTTTGACTGCCAATAACATAAATGATACAGAACTATTCAAAGGTTACAGTTCCGGCGCAGTTGATTATATCCAAAAACCAATTAACAATAATATACTGTTGTCAAAGATCAAAGTATTTCTTGACCTTTTTAATCAGAGGCAGCTAATTATTGCGAATGCCTCGCTGCTGAAAGAAGCTGCCGACAAATTAACCGAAGTCAATACGACTTTAAAAAAGAGCGAAGAAAAATACCGGAGTTATATCAATTATGCACCGCATGGCGTTTTTATTATCGACGAATCCGGGAATAACATTGAAGTCAACAAGGCAGCCTGCACAATTACCGGGTTTACGGAGGAAGAACTTTTAACCATGTCTATTCTGGAACTTCTTGCAGAAGAATCACTTGAAGATGGACTGGCACATTTCAGATTAGTGACTATTACGAGTACTGCAAAAGCTGATTTGTTATTCAAACATAAAAACGGATCAAAACGATGGTGGACAGTATCTGCAGTAAAGCTCTCCGAGACGCGATATCTTGGCTTTACTGAGGATATCACAGATCGTAAAAAGCTGGAAGAAGAGCTAAGGTCCTACCAGACTGAACTTGAATTACAGAATGAAGAACTTATCCTCGCCAAGGAAAAGGCTGAAAATGCTACGGACAAATATGCTGAGCTTTACGATTTTGCTCCTACAGGTTATCTCACCCTCTCTGCTGATCGTACTATTCTGGAGCTAAATCATAGTGCGGCTAACCTCCTTGGCAAAGAGCGTTCACTTTTAATAGGTGCCCATTTTGTATTTTTTGTTTCAAAGGAAAACCGACCACTTTTAAATTCTTTTTTCCTGAAGTTGATGAAGAGCAATGTCAAAGAAACTGTTGAGGTAATGCTCGAAACAGCTTCAAATCAATCGAAGTATGTACATATCGAAGGGAGGATTGTGGGAAACGGACCTCAATGTGTTCTAAATATTATCGATCTTACTGAGCACAAGTTTGCTGAGGAGCGGCTACATCAGGCTAACAGCTTTTTAGACTCTATTGTGGAGAATATACCCCACATGATATTTATTAAAGATACAAAAGAGTTGAGATTCATCAGAATCAACCGTGCGGGTGAGGATCTTCTGGGTATTTCGAAAGAAGAAATATTAGGAAAGAATGATTATGATTTTTTTTCAAAGGAAGATGCCGAAAAATATACGCATAAAGACAAAGAGGTTTTAAACCGCAGGGAGATGATGGATATTGTTGAAGAAACGATTCAGACACATGAAAAGGGGAGCCGGATCCTGCACACAAAGAAAGTTCCAATCCTTAACGAAGAAGGCGATCCTGAATATTTGTTAGGTATTTCTGAAGATATCACCGAGCGAAAACTGTCGGAAAATTCCCTGAAAGTTAGTGAGGAGAAATATCGGACCATGGTCAATGCTTCCCCGGACGGTATTTTATTGGTCGATATGAATGGAGTCATAATGGAAATTTCTGAAATCGGACTCGAATTATTAGGCGCTGAAAACAAGGATGAAATAACAAGCAAATACTTTTATCGGTTTATCCCTTCTGACCAAAGAAATACGATAAAAGAGATATATGAAAGGACCATGACCGAAGGGATTTCCCAAAATGTCGAAATCAAAATTAGAAAGAAAAACAGATCCATATTTTTAAGTGAAGCCAGCGCTACTTTAATTCAGGGTGCAAGTGGCCAGCCTCTTTCATTTATGATAATCATTCGTGATATTTCTTTCCGAAAAAAAATGGAAACGAAACAAATCCATGCCGACCGGATGGCAAATCTGGGCGAAATGGCTTCGGGAATCGCGCATGAGATCAATCAGCCATTAAATATCATTTCAATGGTAATGGATAGGATATTATTCGAGACATCCAAGACCGAAACTATTGATATTGAATTCCTTAAAAATAAATCAGATAAAATATTTGAAAATATTATCCGGATAAGGAATATTATCGATCATGTGAGGGCATTTTCGAGAAGTCACGAAAATTTTGTTTCAACTGCCTTCGATATCAATGTGAGCATCGAAAATGCCATTTCAATGATCTCGGAACAGTTAAAGCACCTTGGGATCAATTTATCGTTATCACTTAACAGACAAATACCCTCATTGGTAGGCAATACCTACAAATTTGAACAGGTAATCGTCAACCTGTTAATCAATGCCAAGGATGCGGTAATTGAAAAGAAATCCAAACTGACAGAATATTTTGAACCTTCAATCGAAATTTTAACCATGCATGAAGGTCACTTTATTATCGTTGAAATCACAGATAACGGAATTGGTATCGGGCATGATGATCTGCACAACATCATGCTCCCCTTCTTTACTACCAAAGGTGAAGGAAAAGGGACAGGACTCGGGTTATCGATTTGTTATCAGATTATTAAGGAGATGGGCGGAACGATAGATATCGGTAGTGATCCGATTAACGGAACGAAAATAAGACTGATTCTGGATATTCAAAGTGTAAAATGAAAAGAAGATTTTTTTATTGAAATATGGACAAGAAAGAGAAGATTAAAATCCTGATCCTTGATGATGAGCAGCAATTCACTGAAGAATTGAGTGGTTTTTTTAATGATTCTGAATATGAATCATTTGAAGCGAATACCGCCGCCGAAGGTTTAAAAATCCTTAACAATCAGGTAATCGATCTGCTAATCCTTGATGTCCGGCTGCCTGGCATAAATGGACTCGACATCCTGAAAGAGGTAAAGATTCAATATCCACGAATGGAAGTGATTGTCATCTCCGCCCATGGCGATATGGATACGGTGATCAAGGCAATGCGCCTGGGGGCCTTTGATTACTTACGCAAACCATTCCGATTTATTGATATTCAGATTGCGATAGAGCGCACCCAGAAATACCTTCAGCTGCAGCGGAAGCTGAAGCTTGTGGAAGAGAAGAATTCATTGATCTCTAAAACCCTTGAGGAAAAAATCGACCGGCAGTTTATCGGGGTAAGCCCGCTGATCCTGGAGGTCTTTGAACAGGCCATTACTGCCGCCAATTATCCCGAAGCCAATGTGCTGATTACTGGTGAGAGCGGGACTGGAAAAGAGAACATCGCCAGAATTATCCACTATTCAAGCCTGCGCAAGGAGCATGTTTTTTGTGCGGTAAACAGCAGTGCTATTACCGATACCCTCCTGGAAAGTGAATTCTTCGGTCATAAAAAAGGTTCGTTTACCGGTGCAATAACCGATAAGATGGGCTATTTCGAAGTTTGTCATCAGGGCACCTTATTCCTGGATGAAATTGCCGACATGCCGTTTAATCTGCAGGCAAAGATTCTGCGCGCCACCGAAGAGAAGGTGATTACGCGGGTTGGTGATACCAGCCAGGTGAGGACAGATTTCAGGATAATTTCTGCAACAAACTATGATATTGAAGAGTGTGTCGGGAAAAAAACATTCAGGCTGGATCTGTTGCACCGGCTCAATACGCTGCATATTCACATCCCTCCCCTACGCGAAAGACCTGAGGACATTCTTCCCCTGGTAAATCACTTTGTTAATTTTTACAGCCTGAGATTCAATAAACCCAATCTT
>Ga0118677_10010168_pt1 | contig 14465 bp, 13 predicted proteins | sample AliMusrvi5mmetaG_FD_86154 | JGI IMG/M metagenome (GOLD analysis project Ga0118677, IMG submission 86154) | reverse complement strand
TCCTTATCATGACCCATGCTCGCGACAAGTTGGTTGAGGGAAGCCCTGCCGGTCGAAACCGCCTCAAGCTGCGAGAGAAGGAAAGCTTCCGGACTAAATTGCTTGCTGATGCGCTGAACCAACTCGGACTCCTTGGCAAAAGAGTTGAGCTTGGCGGCGAGTGATGCCCATAGACCGACGGATTTGTTGGAATGAAGTGTCTCTAACATTCCGATGTTGGCCGCGCCATTGGCACGTCAAGGAAAAAACCGAAAATATTTTTTCAGAAGTCGCTCGTTTTTAGTGCCTTACGCCTTAGGTTGATGCGAAAGACCAAGTGCCCTATCCCTTCATTCCCATTTTTGCCTCGAAGAAAGTCAATTCAACCGGTCTCCAGTTCGCCGATCTTGTGGCGCGGCCGATTGGGATGGCGTTCCTAAGGCCGGAGCAACTGAACCGCGCTTACCAGATTCTGGCCACCAAAGACCTGAACCCAACCCTCACCCAGAGCGAATTCGACATCCCGTAAAAAACAAAGGGCCACGGAGATTCCCCCGTAGCCACAATGCCGGCTGAGAATTCCCAACCCAGCCTGAAGTAATCACATACCTAACCCCGCTTCAACTGAAATTTCACTTTATTCGTGTCGCGCGGATCCCGTCATTCTGTCCATAAGATGAAAATCACACCCGATCAAAACCACATAAGTTCTTGTTTTTCAGAGAACTACAGCAGCTTCGCCAAGCTGGAAGACGAAATAGCCAAGGGGCGCAAAGAACTGGAAGGGTTGCTGAAATGAGTGAAGGACTTATAATCACGGGCACCGCCATCCACGAGTCGATTCGCTCTATCCTCAACGAGGGCAGGAGACGGGCGGGCGCTCAAATCAACTCCATCATGGTGGAGACTTACTGGCGGATTGGGGAGCGCATCGTTTTGGAGGAACAACAAGGCACAGCAAAGGCTGAATACGGGCAATTCCTGCTACAAGGCTTGTCCCGGGTGCTTTCCTCCGAATTCGGCAAGGGTTTTTCCTATGCCAATCTCCGCAATTTCTGTCAATTCTACCTGACATGGCCGGACTGGGAGAATTGCTACACGCTGTGTAGCAAATTAAGTTGGAGCCACAATCGTCTCATCATGAGAGAGGATGATGAAGCGGTGCGCCTCTGGTATCTCGGCCACGCAACCGAGGGCAATTGGACCGTTCGGCAATTGGACCGGCAAATCAAGACGCGCATCATCGACGCGCCATTGGCCATTCTGTGGAATTTTCGCCATTTTTGCTTCACCCATCCGATCGCGAAAAAAGGCTACGCGCTGCCTAGCGAATTACGCGGGGCAGACCACTTCCTCTGGCCCAACGGTCCATCATTCCTCAGCCCGGGGCAGCGCCCCGGGTGGCTCGCACCATCCAAAACTGCGGCCTGAAGGGCCGCGATACCCCCTGGACGATCATGCCACAATCCCTATCCCGCATCCTGATCCACTTGGTATTCAGCACGAAAAACCGCGAACCGGTCATCACGCCTGAAATCCGTACGGAATTGCATCCCTACCTCGCGGGCACGCTCGACAAAATCGACTGCCCCTCGCTCCGCGTGGGAGGGGTCACCGATCATGTGCACCTGTTCTTCGGACTCGCGCGAACGCGCACTGTCGCGGAGGTCGTCGAGGCGGTGAAAACCAGTTCGTCTAAATGGATCAAAACCAAAGGCCCGGAATTTTCGGGTTTCCGCTGGCAATCCGGTTATGGCGCGTTTTCTACCAGCCAGTCGGATGCCGATACCGTCGTCAACTACGTGGCCAATCAGGAAAGCCATCACCAAAAAATGACGTTTCAGGATGAATATCGCAAATTGTTGGAACGATACCGCATCAACTACGACGAAACCTATGTCTGGGATTGAACTAACAAACCGTCACCCATCCGGCCATTGGCCCAACGGGCCAACATTCCTCAACCCAAGGCAACGCCCTGGGTTCGAAACGCCAATGATTGGGCGGCCTGTAGGGCCGCGATCCGGGGCGGCAGGGTTCGGGGCGCCACGGTATCGCGCACCGTTGGTGCGCGGGGATCTGACGGACATGGACCCAGGGCGTTGCTCTGGGCTGAGGAACAATGCACCGTTGGTGCATCAGAAAATCACGATGATGAATGATCAAATGCCCAAGGGGCGGAAAGAACTGGAGGGGTTGTTGAAATGAAGTTGGCGTTGAAACCCGTGACTATCGGCGAGGTTGTAGAACGGTCACAGACTTGGAATCCGTCGCGATCTTCGGCCGATGAAGTTTTTCAATATATCGACCTCAGTGCAGTTGATCAGGATGCGAAAGTCATCACCGAGGCGCGTGAAGTGCCGTGCGGCGAAGCCCCAAGTCGAGCACGGCAGCTTGTTGAGAGTGGTGACATTCTCGTTTCGACGGTCCGTCCGAATCTGAATGGCGTTGCTCGTGTGCCGGAGCAGTTGGATGGAGCAACAGCATCCACAGGCTTTTGCGTCTTGAGGGCCAACAAAACGAAGGCGAATGGTGCCTATCTATTTCATTGGGTCAAATCGCCTGCCTTTGTAACCGACATGGTTAGCAAGGCAACTGGTGCCAGTTACCCAGCAGTTTCCGACAGAATCATTTTCAATGCCCAAATACCCCTCCCGCCCATCGCCGAGCAGAAGCGGATCGCGGCGATTCTGGATGCGGCGGACGCCTTGCGGGCCAAGCGCCGCGAGGCCCTCGCCCAACTCGACGCCCTCATCCAATCTACCTTCCTAACACTCTTCGGCGACCCGGCCTCTAATCCGAAACGTTGGCCATCTCAGACCGTTGGATCGTTAGCATCGAAATTCTCGGATGGCCCTTTCGGATCGAACCTGAAGAGTTCTCACTACACGGAATCAGGCGTCCGCGTGGTACGATTGCAAAACATCGGTGTCGGAAAATTCGTCGACAAAGATAAAGCCTTTATCTCAGAACGCCATTTTGCAGTCCTGCGGAAACACGAATGCCTTCCGGGCGACGTATTGATCGGAACCCTTGGCGATCCGAATCTGAGGGCTTGCGTCCAACCGACATGGCTCAAGCAGGCGCTCAATAAGGCTGACTGTGTTCAGTTCCGTCCGAATTCGAAGCTGGCGGATGCGCAATACGTTTGTGCTTTACTCAACAACCCTGCGACTGAAGTAATGGCCCAGAGTCTCATGATGGGACAAACACGAGTGCGGATCAGCATGGGCAGACTCAGAGGATTGGAAGTTCCACTCCCCCCGCTTCCCCTCCAACGTCGTTTCGCAGCCATCGTGGAATCCATCGAGCGCCAGAAGGCAGCGCAGTGCGCCCACCTCGCTGAACTGGACTCCCTCTTCGCCGCTCTCCAGCACCGCGCCTTTCGCGGGGAACTTTGAATGATAGGCTCTAAATGACAAAACCTATGACGGTTGGCTAACAAACCAAGATAGAATTAGCATCACCATCTCAATTCCGAAATTATGCAACAACAGAATATCCCCATCAGCTCGCTTGTGGACATGTATAAGCGCGGTGAGCTTAGGCTCCCCGAAATCCAACGCCAATACGTCTGGCGGGCCACGCGCGTTCGTGATCTTCTCGACTCACTTTATCGTGGCTACCCCAGTGGCTCGATACTGATGTGGGAGACAGATGAACCTGTTCCGACCCGCGACGGTGCCATCGAACAGGATGCCACCGCTTTTGTGGGAAGGAAGTTACTTCTGGACGGACAGCAGCGGCTTACTTCCCTGACAGCGGTGATTAACGGTGATATGGTTCAGGTGCGCGGACGTAAGAGGCCGATTGAAATTCTTTTTAATCTCGAACATCCAGACGGACCACCAACGGAGATCACGGAAGTCGAAGGCGACGAGGGATCCCCCATGACCCCGGATGACGAGGATAGCGACGAGGCGGAGGAGAACGGAGATGGTGATTCTGCAGTGGCAGAGCGTTTCAAGAACTTCACTTTTGTGGTCGCTAGCCGGTCGCTACAAGCGCAGCCGCAGTGGGTATCTGTGAGCGAGGTTTTCAAAACCGCCAATGATATGGTCATCCTGCGTCAGGCTGGAGTCACATCACTCGATGATCCCCGCTTACAGAAATATTCGTCCCGTCTGACTAACCTGCGGGGAATGCGTAACTACCACTACGTGGTTCATGTATTAGAGCGCTCGATGAACTACCAGGAGGTTACGGAGATTTTCGTCCGGGTGAATTCTTTGGGAGCCAAGCTACGATCCTCGGACCTCGCCTTGGCACAGATCACATCACGCTGGCAGAATCTACTCAAGCAACTGGAAGAGTTTCAGGAGGAGTGCGAGCAGAACTGGTTCACCATCGATCTTGGGCAATTCGTGCGGGCAATCGTAATTTTTGCCACAAAGCAGTGCCTTTTCCACAATGTGGGAAAGATACCCGTGAACGATCTGAAACAGGGCTGGGAGCAAGCCAAAGAGGGACTGCGCTTTGCCATCAATTTTCTGCGGACGAATGCTGGAATTGAAGACGAGTCCTTACTCTCATCACCCATGTTCATTCACGTGCTGGCGGCGATCAGCCGCGTAAAGGACAACAAGCTGACCCAGGCGGAGCAGCACTCCCTGATGCACTGGCTGCTGGTGGCGAATGCACGGGGCCACTTTTCCCGCGGATCCACTGAGACTCTGCTCAACGAGGATCTCGCCATCATTTTCCGCACCGGTGACATCGCGGCGCTGCTGGAACCAGTGAGGAGGCAGTTCGGCCGCCTTCATATCGAACCGAGCGACCTGGTCAACCGCGGTGCCAACAGCCCTTTGTTTGCGCTTTCCTATTTGGCTCTCAAGGATGGCGGTGCCAAGGATTGGTTCAGCGGATTGGGGCTTTCGCTCACCCATCAAGGAAAACTGCATTTCATCCAGTGGCACCACATCATCCCCAAATCACTACTGAAGGCGCATAAGGAACCCCGATACGAAACGGGGGAAATCAACGAGATCGCGAACATGGCGTTCATAACCGGCCAGACCAACCGGCGAATCAGCAACAAAGACGCATCGATTTACCTCAAGGACATTGTCGCCAAGCAGGGCGAAAACGCCATGGAAACACAGAAAGTGCCGCTAGACGAAGAACTTTGGAAAATCGAACGTTACCGTGACTTCCTCCAATATCGCCGCACTGCTCTGGCAGATTGTATGAACGCATTCATCGAGTCCAAGGCCGGATTGTTGCAAAGCCACACATGAATGTCATGAGCTACTTCGCCTACCTCCCTCAAGCACCGCGCCTTTCGCGGGAACTCTAATATTTTCTCAAGTATGTCATGAGAGACAAATACATTGCACATTACAAGCCAATCGTTCAAGAATTCTGTCGCGAAATGGAGTCAGGTGGATACGCGGATCTGGACAAACTCCCTCAACCGTTCCTACCCCTTTTCGGAGAAGGTTTCGAACGATCCTCTCTTCGCCTTGCGATTGTGGGAAGAGATACCCGTGGTTGGGGCAAGAACGGTTTAGGCATGAAGGACTTCATTGAGCGGGAAATTGCCGAACCTGGTAGTCGGATGCGAGAAATGTTCGATGCTATTGACTCTAGGGAATTCACCGGCTGGGGGCCAACCCGCCATCAATTCTGGGGGTTTGCCATGACGCTGCTTGCCACTATCCATGGAGTGAAGAACTGGAACGTTATGAAACATGGCGCATGCAAGGAAATCCTCCGTTCATTCGCCTGGGGGAACGCCAATGCGGTAGAAGTGTGGAAAAGCACGCCGCACAGGTCTGGGGTAACTTTTCAGACTTGGCAGGCTGCATATAATGCTGGAACCAAATTCAACCGGATCTCACATCTAGTTGAAGTTCTCTCACCCAACGTCATCATCATCACTTGGAAGGAGATGAATCCCAAGACCTATTTTGAGGGAATTGCATTCGAGAAAGTCGATTCTGAAAATAGTGTCGTGCATTACCGCTTTCCAAATGAGGAGATCGACATTTTCCATTGCCCCCATCCCAACAATCTAAGGTTTACCGGTCAAACGGGTGCTGTCTTGGAGCGTTTGCGGTTATTGCTCAATCAGACAGGTCTCATTCCTCATTACCCGGAATTCCTTCATGCGGAGGGTGATTACACTGATGTAGTGTCCACTCTCAGATCCGCGACTCCTCATAAAGAGACCAAGTATCAGCTTATTGAACGGGTTGCTGAGGAGCTAGCAAAGCGGGATAGTTTTATGTCGGTGCCGTTTCTGGCATCCCTCGTGAATGACTTTGGTCATAAGACGAACTACGGAACTTCATATGTCGGCGGTCGCGGCTCTTACAGTTTGGTGAGATGGACATATCATCGGTTGGTTGCCCAAGGAAGGGACGAGCAGGCGCGCATGGTGGCTGGAGCATTCAAGACTCCAAATTTTGAATATGCCTTCTAGCGTCGAAACAACACGGACAACATAGTTCTAATTTTTTATGAGTAACTTCGCCTTCCTCCCCCCAGCGTTCAAGGACGTAGCGGAAGCATCCCGCAAGGCGGAAGGCCACATCATGGGAGATCCCCGTGCTGCTTGCTTCCATGCCCGCTTCGCGCTGGAGGCCGCCGTCCTCTGGCTCTACCGGTACGACACCAGTCTGCGGCTGCCCTATGACTCCAGCCTCGGAGCGATGCTTCATGATCCCGGCTTCAAGGATCTGTTGCCGGAAGCGGTGTTCCAAAAAGCCCGCGTGATCCAGCAGGTAGGCAATCAGGCCGTCCACGAACAGCGCCCTATCCGCCAGTTTGACGCAATGCAGGTGGTCAAGGAGCTGCACCATTTCTGCTACTGGCTCACCCGCACCTATGCGCCGGAAGCGTCCCGTGAGGGAGCCGCCTGGTCGGATGACCGTGTGCCCCAGCCGCCCGCCAGCGCGGCGGTTGTCCCGCGCAAGGAACTGGAGGCACTGGAAAAACAACTCGAAGAGAAGGCCAAGGAAGCGCTCCAGCGCCAGCAGGAGAAAGACGCGCTGGACTCCGAGCTCCAACTCCTCCGCGCCCGTCTGGCTGAATCCCGTGCCGCCGCCTCCCAAACGGTGGACACCCACGACTATTCGGAAGCGCAGACACGCGATTACTTGATAGATATCGAACTCAAGCGTGCCGGTTGGCCGCTCGATCAAAACCGGGACCGCGAGTATGAAGTCACCGGCATGCCGAATAACAAGGGGCTCGGCTATGTGGACTACGTGCTCTGGGGCGACGATGGCAAGCCCCTCGCCGTGGTGGAGGCCAAGAAGACCACCGTGGAACCTCAAGTCGGTCAGCAGCAGGCCAAACTCTATGCCGATTGTATGGAAGCCATGCATGACCAGCGCCCGCTCATTTTCTACACTAACGGCTACGAGACATGGCTGTGGGACGATGCCGCATACCCGCCGCGCCGTGTGTCCGGATTCTACAAGAAGGAGGAACTCAACCGCCACATTCTCCGCCGCAGCATCCGCAAGCCCTTCAACAGCACACCGGTGAAGCCGGAGATCGTGGAGCGCTACTACCAGAAGCGCGCCATCACCAGCATCTGCGAGCACTTCACCAGGAAACAGCGCAAGGCCCTGCTCGTCATGGCCACCGGCACCGGCAAGACCCGCACCGCCATCGCGCTGGTGGATGTCCTCCAGCGAGCAAACTGGGCCAAACGCGTGCTCTTCCTCGCGGACCGAGTGTCGCTGGTCAAGCAGGCGGGCAATGCCTTCAAGACCCACCTGCCGGATTCCAGCCCGGTGAATCTGGTCACGGAAAAGAACACCGAGGGCCGCGTCTATGTCTGCACCTATCCCACCATGATGGGACTCATCGACGAGACGGACGGTGGCACCGCCCGCTTCGGCATCGGCCACTTCGATCTGGTCATCATCGACGAGGCGCACCGTTCGGTCTATCAGCGTTACCGCGAGATTTTCCGCTACTTCGATTCCCTGCTCGTGGGTCTCACCGCCACGCCACGTGACCAGGTGGACAAGAACACGTACGATCTCTTCGATCTCGAACAAGGCGTTCCCACAGATGCCTACGAGCTGGAACTGGCCGTCAGCGATGGTTTCCTCGTCCCGCCACAAGTCCGTCAGGTGGATCTCAAGTTCCCCCGCGAGGGCATCCACTACGATGATCTCAGCGATGAGGAAAAAGCCGAATGGGAATCACTTGATTGGGGTGATGATGGCGGCGATTGGCGCGCCCCTAACACCGTGCATGCCTCTGCAATCAACAACTGGCTGTTCAACACCGACACGGTGGACAAGGTCCTCCAGCATCTAATGAAGGAAGGGATCAAGGTCGAGGGCGGTGACCGCCTCGGCAAGACCGTCATCTTCGCCCGCAATCATGAACATGCCAAGTTCATCGAGGAGCGCTTCAATTTCCACTACCCGCAGTACAAAGGGCACTTCGCCCGCATCATCGACAACTACGCGAAATACCCGCAGAGCCTCATCGATGACTTTTCCCAGAAGGACAAGGCCCCGCACATCGCCATTTCCGTGGACATGCTGGACACCGGCATCGATGTGCCGGAGATCGTCAATCTGGTCTTCTTTAAGCCCGTCTATTCCAAGATCAAGTTCTGGCAGATGATAGGCCGTGGCACCCGCCTCTGCCTGAATCTCTTCGGCCCGGAGCAGGACAAGGAGCACTTCCGCATCTTCGACTTCTGTTTCAACTTCGACTTCTTCCGTGAGAATCCCAAAGGCATTGAGGGCGGCAGCGGTGCGTCCCTCGGCACGCGCATCTTCATGAGCCGTGCCCAGTTGCTTGCAGCCGTCCAAAAAACTCCCGCGCTGGAACCCTCAGGGGGTCTCCGCACCACACTCGCCACCACACTACACGGGGAAGTCACCGGCATGAACCCGGACAACTTCATGGTGCGCGCGCACCTCCAACATGTTGAGCGGTTCAAAAACCAGAATGTTTGGGAGTCGCTAACGGATTCAGACATCCACGACATCGAGAACCACATCGCCGGGCTTCCCAGCCAGATCGAAACCGATGAGATAGAGGCGCGTTTCTTCGACCTTATCGCCCTGCGTGCGCAAATCGCCCTGATCGAGAAAGATGACAGATCGTTCGAGACCAACCGCAAGAAAATCATCGAGATAGCCTCCAATCTTGAGGAAAAGGACGCCATCCCTGCTGTCAAACAGCAGCTCGAATATCTCCGCGCCATCCAGACCACCGAGTTCTGGGAATGTGTGGATCTCGCCGCCCTGGAAGATCTCCGCGTCCGACTGCGCGGACTCGTCCAGTTCATCGACAAGTCCAAGCGCAAGATCGTTTACACCAACTTCAAGGACGAGATTCTCAGTGTCCGTGAAGACGAAGCCGTCATCATGCCCAGGATGACCGGCAACCAATACGCCAAGAAGGTCGAGCAATACCTCCAAAGTCATCAGGACGATATCGCCATCCAACGTCTCAGGAACAACCAGCAACTCACCCCAACAGATCTGCAATCCCTGGAGAATGCGCTTCTCAGCATCGGTGAGGCAGACGGCCAGCGCCTGTTAACAGGTATGCTCCGGCTCCACGAGGTGCCCACACTGGCCCACCTTGTCCGTCGCATCGTCGGCATGGATCGCAGCGCCGCACAGGCAGCATTCTCCACCTTCCTTGAGGACCGCAGCCTGAGCTCCCAGCAAATCCGCTTCGTAGAACTCGTCATCGACCAACTCACCGCCCGCGGCTTCATGGAAACCTCCGCACTCTATGAACCGCCGTTCATCGGCCTCCACGCCGGCGGCCCGGATGAACTCTTCGCAGGCAAACCCAACATCATCGACGGCCTCTTCCACACCCTGGAGGACACCATGCCGCGAGTGATGGAAGGGTGAAGCCGCACAGTGCGAGAATGTAAATAGAGCTAACCTCAATGAACAAGTCACCCAAATGGCTGGAAGAAATCCTCGACACGAAGCTTGAGCCGCTTGACCGACGCCCATTTCTAGTCTCAGCAATTCTGACGTCATCCATCATGATCGCGGCCAGCTATGGTGGGACATCCTTCGCCAAAATCGCATCTCTTCTTTGGCCAAAAGTTGAGTGGACAATCAATCACTGGCCATTGCTCCTTGTCGGCCTTCTTTGCATTACCGCCCTGCTACTAGACTTTATCATCAGTTGGGTCCAGACCACCATCAAGCGTCTCTGGTGGCATATTCCGCTGCTAGTTTTCCTTCTAGTCGTAATTTGTGTCATATTCTCGATCGGCGGAGAATGTAGTCGGGCTAAAGCGTGGATCTTTGCGCCATTAATATACTTACTTATTGTAGCTCTCAGATTCGAGCCAAGGCATCCGCTATTTGCTGTTAGTGATTCTCTCCACAGAAAATACCTTGTGGAGAGAGTAGCTGAGGTGATAAAAGATGCGGATCACGCACCCAGGCGAATCGCCATTCAAGGTTCGTGGGGTATCGGAAAGACCGCGTTTCTCAGGATGCTCTGGGCGGAACTATCGAAATCGCAAACCACAACATTCCACATGGCTTGGGTAAATCCATGGCGGACGCAAACTCCAGAGCAGGCATGGGCAGCAATAGCAAAGGCTGTGGACTACGCCCTAGGAAATAGACCGGCGTTTCCACGAGATTGGGTGAACCATCCGGTACTTGTGTGGTTACTGGGACTGATCCCAAGCGCCAAAATTACACCAAAGCTCGTTGATTACTTTGCGAACGATGTTATTCAGATGCCTGAATCCACAGCACTTCAATTCATCAATCGAAACATATCGTCCCGGGTTGGAAAAAACGGACGTTTAATCATTTTCATTGATGACATGGAAAGGGCAGACCCGAAAGTCATCCGTAGCATCCTACCTGTCATTGATCGACTCTCCGAACTCGATCATTCCCTCTTCCTCTTCGCAATAGATCCTAAAAGAATCGCTGAAGCATACGAGGAAAAGGAACAGAATGCACCACTGACAAAAGGCTACCTCGACAAGATTTTTGATCTCCAGATACCTCTTCCAGAACCTGATCAGGCAGACATTCTTAAATTGCTCCTTGAGAAAGCGACTCGCGAAAACCTCTCATTTCTTTCTTCAGTGCTTCCAAACCTCGCCCATCACCTTCCTTCCAATCCACGTACTGCTCTCCGCTTTTTCGAAGTAGCGAAGACGCGTGAGCGTATGTTCTTCGGACGCTACCACCCCACAGAAATCCCCGAGGTTCCTTTTTTCCTCTGCTGGCTTATTGAAACCGAATTCCCTGGCTTCATGAAAGCAATTAACCTTCCCGCTAACCTTAAGTTGTTCAATACGGTTTGCGAGGCACCGTTGATGGAACAAAAGCAACCAAGCGCACATCAGGATTTCAAAGGCTTAATTGAATCTATAGGCAATGAACTTGGACTAACTGATGACACAAAGACAGAAAGTACACACCTATATAAGGTTGTTGCGTCACTGGCGGAGATGTCAGGAAACTCGTTGAATTGGATTACTGGGCAATCGACACTATTCACCCTCGACTGGATTGCGAGCGGGCACACAAGACTAGAGCAACTTACTATCCCCGAACTGCTAAAACTTCGAGATCGTTGGAGCGAATGGGCCGGGAAAAAAACCTTAGAGGAAATGCTCCGAGATGAGTTTGGTACTGCCGACTTTTGTGATGCAAACCGCTGTGGCGAGCAACTTATAGATGCAGAAATTAAATTGATCACCTCCGCTTGCAGTACGGCTCTCGGCGCAAAGAATGTGGCAAATGCTTTTACTAGCATTTCTAAACGGATCGACCTTCTCACCGAACATTTACGTTTTTCTCGAACCAGCAACGGACGAGATGACCTTCCCAAGTTCAACAAGGTAGTTTTCTATCGATGGCTTCACTTCTTCATGGAAGTTCCATTAAACAGGAATTCTTTTCAATCCGTAAAGGAAGTGGACGACAGCAGAATAAGATTCCATGAAGAACTAGCACTAGCTCTTCCCTATGAGGATGCTCTCCGCGCAGTATGGTGGGATATACGGAATGAAACCGACATGCCGCATGATCTTGCTCATAGGGCTGAACTTGAAAGCCATTGCAGTCACTTGAAGCATGTCTTATTGACAAATGCGAGCGCCGAACTCTTGTCGATGTTCCGTGATGGCCGCATTGCAACTATCAACGGAAACAGGGTGCAACGAAACTGGCCTCCCACTGCGCTTCCCAGTCAGGAACTTCACCTCTTTCTCGACCCAAGATCCTGGATTTCCACAGAGAACGATGCATGGAGAGCACCGCTGGAAAGCTTGGTAACCGATGCTGTCGAGAATCAGAATATCGCAGCCGCATGCGCAGAGATCGTCGGAGCATATGTTATTCATCCCGCCGCGTGCAGCCAATGCGTCGATGGTCACGTCCGGGATCGTCAACTCATCCATGACATTACGAATCAATATCCCGGATACTTCCGCTATTTTTGGGAAGCGGCCATGAGGCTCGACAGCGACCTATACGATTACAACCGATTAATCCGTGAGCGTAAGAAAGCTGAAAACGCCGGTTTCTTCGAGCCCGAGTTTCTTACTGTAAATTTCCCGCTCCCGCCTAATCACAATGTGGAATGACTCCCACGAACTGAATGAACGGTGTGTTACTAATGAGTCCGTATTTAGAGGGACGCAAAAAGCACCTATCATCACAACAAAAGAGCTTCAATTTTCATGATATATGGTCCTTACAATAATGGACCCATTAGTAAATACCTCGCGGATTAGCATTTTATAACATAAATAAAGTCACGCGGATTCACACAGGCACCCTATTACTCAGTCATATGCTGGTGGCAATCCTAATCCATGCGTAAAGTTGGTGCTCGAAACTGATTATCAGTCATGGCCCAGGTTTTTCTTGACGCGCCGCCCGGAATCTGACAGACAAAAAACGCGACGCGGCATACCTTTTCCCCAGAATCTATCTCTCACCCTAAACCGCATCATGTTAATCCCGCGAGGACAAACCCTATTTACACGAAAGACATCCTGCGTTTGAAGTTGCAGAAACAGGGAGCAGTTCTCATTATAAAACTAAGCCATGCCAGAACGCTACATAAAGACGCACCCGTTGATCGAATCCGGCAAACTAAGCTTAGTTGAACGGCAAGTTTCCTTGGATGCTCTTACACAAATCGAAACCTCGCTGAGTAAAACCAAGGGCTTACTCAAGGAGATTCGTGAATCCTAGGTAAAACTCAACAAGGCGGTCGAGCCCGCCAAGGTCCTTCAGGCTCTGCTTGAGAAGATGCGTGAATCTCAAGAAAAGATAAACAAGGCGGTCGAGCCCGCCAAGGGTCTTCAGAATCTGATCGAGAAGATACGTGAATCTCAAGAAAAGCTCAATAAGGCAGTCCCGCCGGAGAGGCGTTTTCAGGACCTGCTCAAGGAGATGCTTGAATCCCAAGCGAAGCTCAACAAGGCGGTTGAACCCGCCATGGGCCTTCAGGGTCTACTCGAGAAGATGCGTGAATCTCAAGAAAAGATAAACAAGGCGGTTGAACCCGCCAAGGGCCTTCAGGGTTTGCTCGAGAAGATGCGAGAATCTCAAGAAAAGCTCAATAAGGTAGTCCCTCCGACGAGTTGTTTTCAGGGTTTGCTCAAAGAGATTCGTGAATCGCAGTCAAAACTCAATAATGCGCAAGAGCCTGCCAAGGGCCTTCAGAGTTTGCTGAAGGAGATCCTCGAATCCCAAAGCAAAATCAACAAGGCAGTAGATCCCGCCAAAGGCCTTCAGAACTTACTCAAAGAGATCCGTGAATCCCAAGTAAAAGTCAACAAGGCGATAGAGCCAGCGAAGGGCCTTCAGGGTCTGCTTGAGAAGATGCGTGAATCTCAAGAAAAGATCAACAAGGCGGTCGAGCCCGCCAAAGGCCTTCAGAATCTGATCGAGAAAATGCGTGAATCTCAAGAAAAGCTCAATAAGGCCGTCACGCCGGAGAGTCATTTTCAGGTCTTGCTCAAGGAGATGCTTGAATCCCAGGTGAAACTCAACAAGGCAGTCGAGCCCGCCAAGGACCTACAGGGCATACTCAAAGAGATGCGTGAATCCCAAGAAAAGCTTGGCAAGGCAATCCCATCAGCCTCCGCCATCCAGACGATTCTAAAACAGCTTCAAACCTCACAGAATAAGATAGGCGACCTTACATCCACTCGCAGTTCCGCAGAATCAATTAGGTCGACAGAGACACTAAAACAGCTCTTAGAGAAGTATGGCAAGCGATAATTACAACGACAACGTATTCATCAATTGCGCGTGCAACATTGTGTCTGTAAAAGTCCGAAGCACCAGCAACCCGGCACTTTGGCCGATGGAGCGTAGCGCAATCGGCCAAAGTGCCGGTCACCGCCCCCTCCATGGGCCCGAGATGGGGCTTGTTGGTGCTCGGCCACGGCTGGATAATGGAGGTGTCTAAATCTAACCAGACACCAACCATGACCGAACACACGAACGATACTCTCAGCAACGAAGCGATCAACACCCTTCTTC
>Ga0118677_10010167_pt1 | contig 14466 bp, 16 predicted proteins | sample AliMusrvi5mmetaG_FD_86154 | JGI IMG/M metagenome (GOLD analysis project Ga0118677, IMG submission 86154) | reverse complement strand
TACTTCATCTTTTCCGACAGGGATATTGCTGAACACATTACCACTCCAATTCTCTATGCTTTAACCCACAAAATTTGACTAAACATTTAGGAACATTTTCCTGCTAGGCCCGTCCACTGGACCGGTATTCTCAATTACCACTACACATTACCGGTACGATTCTTCTGCTTGAGTTGCAGGAACACCGACCTAATGACCTGCCCCTGTTCGGTGCCGTTCACCCCATTGGGGAATGCGCCCCTCATTGCGGCGGTCACTTGATCGGTCGTCACTGTCACCAACCCCAGCCCACGCACAGCAGCCAGAATTTCAGAACAGTCATCTTTCGGCATCTTTTTTGCTGGCCGCTTGACCGGCCGAGGCAACTCCACCGGCTGCTCGACCTTATGACCCTTTGAGTAGAACAGCACCGGCTTGCCGTTCACGCCGAAGTTTCGCCGCCGTACTTCGAGGCAGACCTGCTGAAGCTCTTCATTGAAAAACGGCCTGCGGGTCTCCAATCTGTAGACCGGATAGGGAAAGGCCGTACCGATCAACTGATGAAAACGCTGGGGGGTCAGCCCGACCATGCGAGCCATTTCTTTCACCGTTACTGCGGCTTTTGTGTCCGACATGTTCCATCATTCCGATTGATGTTTGAGTGAAATTTGATTTGATTTTGACGCCCACCCGTAGTCATGGGTGCCGATGCTTTCTGTCACGAATTGGATGGACATGTTCCATCATTCCGATTGAAGCTTGAGTGAAATCTGATTGGATTGTGACGCCTGTTCATAACCGCTGGCCGTCAATTCACGCCTGCTCTGGTCATCCTTAATGACTAATCCAGCACGAACCAAAAACGGTTCCGTGACCTGGGAAACAGTCCGGGCAGGCAGCCCAAGGGACGATGCCAAGACATTCAATCGTCGTGGACCGTCCATCAATAATCGAAGGTACTGCTGCTCGGTTGGGCCGAGGCCGAGATTGTCGAGTCCTTCCAGGGTACAGGCCCGCTGAAGATGTTCAGGCGTAATTGTGTCCTGGCCTTCCGACCGGCAAACACGACGACAGGCTTGTAGCAGTCGCAATGCCCACCGTGGAGTGCCCCTGGATCGCTGGGCGATCAATGGCAATAGTGATTCATGTACGTTCCATGCCAGGGCCTTGATTCGATGCCTGAGCATGGTGGTCAGGTCATTTTCGCTGTAGAACTCAAACCGCAAGACCAATCGCATACGGTCACGCAATGGTTGCAGCAGGCAGTATTCATCTGTTGTGCTGAGCAGCAGCGTGAAATCTTCAATCGGGATCGAATGGACGCACTTTCCACCCGTGACAAAAATCTTTCGTTTGTCGAGTGCCAAGTACAAGGCCGTCTGCAATTTCCGGTCAATTTCGTGAGCCTCGTCCAAATGCACGACGGCCTTGTCACCGGCCGCAAGCAGCAGGGCATTCAGGTCGGAGACATTGGTGATGGACTGCCCGAGAACTTCATGGAAATCGCTTGCCATTTCCTGGGCGATGACATTGGCCAAAGCCGACTTGCCCACGCCCGGAGGGCCGACCAAGAGGGCATGGTCAAATCGCCTGTTGTCTTGAAAAGCAGCATCAATGCTCACCTTGACCTGTTCGAGCACACCGGCTTGGCCGATGATATGCGCCACCGAACTCGGTGCCACGTCTCCTACTTCAGTTAGCTTGCCTTCATTCATGGGACTTCTCGGTTTGGTTCGTATTGCTCTCGTTGCCGGTCAAGTTATACATCTGAACTCAACTGATTTATTGCATGAATTTCATTTAACGAGGACCAAAGAGAAAGAGCCACCCGGCGAAGCCGGGTGGCTCAGATGGATGTTCAAGGGGCGGTCCCGTGTTCTTTATGCTCGAAATGTCGTGTCTGACCTGTAGGGTTCGATGTCCTTCATGCAGCCGTTCGGACACTCGTCGTTGCACATGCTGTCCCAGCAATCCTCCCACTCCGCCCCGCACTCGGGGCATCGGTAGAAGTTTCGGAACTTCATTTCGGCGCTGCTATGCTGGCCGCTAGTGTCCTCGACACCCTCGGCTTCGTAGGGCTGCATGACCAGGGCAATCGCACCGTCCTGGTCTCGGTCCAGCTTGATCTCGGTGACCGGCTGGTACTCGATGCCGGAAATTCAGACGCAAAGACAGGTGTCGCCTCCCAATGGGCTAGTCGTTGCAATGGTCCGTAATTGATCCATTGCTTCATCAACGGTGATGACTTGCGTTTCGTTCATTTTCGATATGCCTTTGACTTGGATTGTCTGCCGAACAACATGCCGCAATGACGGCACCTGTACCACAGCAACCGACCCAGCCTGCCAAGCAGGCCCAGGTCGCCGCCGCACAAACCGCATTTCATGATTGCTTCCTCCGCAGCCGGTTATACAGCGGGACTAGGGTTGTTTGTCCGGTCCAACAATCTCAGAACGGCCAAGTCCCAGACCGATGAAGTCTTGCAACACACCTTCCAAGGCTGCATGGGCAAATTCGGGGTTTACAAATTTATAGCCCTTACGATCCAGGGCATGATCTGCTTTAATCAGGGCTTCAAGTGCCTCCCTGGTGGCCATGCCGTCTTTGCCGCCGCCGTAGATTTCCATCACTTCGTAAGTGAACAATTCGGAATCTTTGTCGTAACGGCCATCATGGATCGCTTCGATGAACGAATTCGCATCAGTCGGTACTTCGCCGGGATACAAAACGCTTGGAGCCAGGGGGATGCACAACTGATCGGCAATACGAACGTGATCCTGGTTCTTGCCCTCGGCAGCTTTAGCCGGAGTCATCTCGGTGCCCGACCAGTTGATAACGTCGGTATCTTTTTCCAGGCAAATGTCGATGCTTGGACCTTCGACACGCCATTGAAGCACGATATGTTCGCCGTTGGGCATGGTCAGGGTAACATCGGTATCGTAGGCAGGCAGTTGAATATCAACGTCGCCACAACGATACTCGCCAGTTTTGCCGCTGGTGGACTTGCTAACTTTCAAAGACATGGTTCTTTTTCCTTTCACTCTCGCTTATACACCGGGACTAGAGAGAAGAGCCCCACCCGGCGAAGCCGGGTGGGGCATTGCTAAACGGCCTCGTTTTCGATTGCTTTCATTTCCTCTTCGGTGACGATTGGCCCGATATGATTGACCGCATCGGGATTGGCGAGAGGGATGCCGTTGGCCTTGGCGGTTTCCAGCCAATCGACCTGGGAGAATTTGATCCGCCACTGATGCCCGTGGTCGTCCGTAGCCAACACCTTTTGTTGCAGCGTATCGCTCGGTATCAGAAAATAGGTGCCATCCGGCTGAGTCTTGCCACGTCGATAGGTGTGTCCAGTTGCTCTAGCAACGAAAGCAACGACCGGAGAGACTTCAGAATCCCAGGTGCAGGCGTTGGTATCGACGACGATCTTGCTGCCTGCCTTGATGGCAGGCTTTGTGTCCTTCTCGGCGGCCAGCCGGATGAATCGTTGCTTGTGCAAATCATCGACACCGACAAGGGGGAAGTTGATTCCCTTCGCCTTGCATTCGTCGGGACTGAGGGCAGCTTCGGCCAGCAGCTTGAGGGTTCTCTTCGAGAAGCCAACCGACGTATGCACGACCCGGTGAACCCAGTCGGTCCAGCCGGAATACTTCCCGCAGCTACCGCCGCCACTCACGTTGAGGACGAGCTTTTGGCCGTTGACCTCGACCGGAACGTAGCTGTATCCCCGTTCGGGGATCATTTCGATCCGATCCTTCGGAATGACAAGGTAGAAGTTCACGCCGGGTCGGGCCGTCCAGAACTTGCTCCCCGCCCTGCGGTAATGCTTGAATTCGTGGACTTCGCACATGCGGGCCACGATGTTCGGATGCTGGAAACGTGCGGCCGGTTTTCCGTAGGTAGCCCCGACCACCAGGATCAGATGATCGCCGGGGTCGATTTCGACCTTGTATCCGCCATCGACAGTATCGACGACCCACTCGCCATTGATCTCGCTCATTAGCATGATCGTGTTCGCTTTATCAGGTTGGTTCTGCAAATACAGACCGTCAGCCTGGATTCAAGGCTGACAATCGTTGCCGTTCAGACGTTGCCATTGCACCGCAATTCGCCAATCTCCTCCATTACCCCGTCCCAAGTCACGGAGGTCATGCCCCGCAGTCGATAACCGCCACTATGATTATTTTTTGGCAATCGGCCAGAACGGCAATGGCGACCACGACGAAACAACGGCTCGATGTCGCAAACGTGCATGTAACTCACCTGCTCGGTTTGGCTGTCGCCTTCGAGGATCATTTCGTTTAATTTGTCGGAGTCCTCGACCGAATCGGCCTCCTCATACTGGGTTTCCAAAAACCAGAGTTCATAGGAGGCACACATTTCACACAGATGGAAATGCTGGCGGCGATCCAGGGCATAGACCCCGAACATCCTGGTGGTCATGGCTTGCACGTCATCGGACCAATGCCGTCGTTCAGGAATCTTGACTATGCAGGTATCGGGGAGAAGTTGGACCCTGCCGACCGGAAGTTCCGATCCATCGGGCAGGAAGAAATCGCCACGCTGCTGAAGGTAGGCAGGTTCGCCATCGTTTTTCCATGCATCTTCGGTGTAGACCTCGCCGTGGCTGAACTCGCCATCGACCAGCAGAAGTGTACAGTCGTCTCGGTCAAAGTCTCGGCCTTCTTTTCCATCCTTCAATGGAATGAAGACAGCGTTCGGTATGAATAATCGTTTATGGGTTACAGTCAACATGGCAAATCCTTGGAGTGATTGCTTTTTAGTTTATGCAGCCACGGTTATGAAAGCCTCAGCCGGTGTTCCACCGGCTGAGGCCATTGCCAACCGCACGGCAAATTTGAAGGCCCAATCTTGCATGTCCCGTGTCTCGTCTTTTGACCCGCTTAAATAATGCCCGAGTTCCTCCAAAACCGTCTGCCTTAATTCCACGCTGGCTCCATTGGCAAGGTCTTCATTGATATAGACCACACCATCACGAAGGAAACCCCGGACCACGACCCCGCCATTCATCACCTTGCGAAAACAGCGAAGTTTAGGCTTGGCCTTGCCATCGTCCATGCCTGCCATGACGATCCGATCCCACACCCAATCCAAGGCGGCAACGGCATCATGGGTAGGATTGAACGACTCTCGGCCGTCAAGTTCATCAGCGGAAAGAACCTTATTCTGCGTATTGCAGCCATATTCTTCGGCTGCCCGCACTATGGTTTCCGGCACTTCCAAGGGGTCGTAGCCCTTGTGGGTGAGGGTCTGAACTGGGCCGTCCTTCGAGGCTAACACGACATCATCACCAACCAACTCCAAAGCCTTATTCCAATTAGCTTTTCGAGCTAGGATCTCTTCCTGGCTCTCGCCCCATTGCGGCTTGAGTTCGTACCCACCGAATTGGTGCTCCCAGTAAAGCGTGTTCTCTCGGAACGACCGCATCCAAGTTGCAAGATGCTCAGGACTGCCCTTTGAAAGTACACGTGTGGCCGCATTGCGACACTGGTAATCATCAACATTGCGGGATTCATCAACCCGTAAATCGTTCAAGTTATAATCAAACAGACTCTCCGATGAATACTGCTCAATCTCACGAACACGAACGCCACGACGATAGATGACCGCTGTATGGCAATCGGGATCAAGATTACGGGCCTTTTTGGTCAAGATAGCCTGGGTAATCAACTCAGGCTCGGAAAAATGGAGAAACCATTTACCCAAATTGGCGTAGAATCTGATGACTTCTTCATTGTCGGCCGGGATAAAAACACGTGTGAAACCCTTCCGTGCTCTCACCTTGTCTTCCTGGACCAGTTCCACCTTGACCCCATCCCACGGCCATTTGACGTTGGCCTCGGCCTGCTTATTGACCGCAATGGCAGCATCAATGGCATTGGAAATGAACTCACGAAAAGCCATGCCCACGTTGGTCCAGTCCAGCGAGCCATATTCATCGGTCTGGGATAGATCCTCGGTGAAAGTGACGCTTGCACCGTTCTCGTCCGTGCCGCCATGCTTGACGACAACTCGACGATAATCAGTTTCACCCTCCAAAGCCTTCATTTTGCCGGGCTTGGTGCCGAACTCCAGCTTGTGGTTGCCACAGAAGACGACAGGATAGAGCTTAGCCCGCAGCAGCACGTTGACGCTGTGCTTACAACCTGAGCCGAATTGGCCCACGGTATAAGGCGATTCGTTGTCGGACAATCGCTTGCTGGTGGCCCCCAAAAGGACGAAACCTTCCACGGGGGAGACGCCAAAATTCTCGATTTTCAGATAAGTTGCCATGATTTGCTTTCTTAGGTTGGTCGTTGGTGCTACTTATACATCTGGACTCAGTTGATTTACGGCTTTCCGCTTGGTGTTGTCGGCCTCGACTGCCGTCATATCCACGCCGAAGAACAACGTCCGTTTGGGATTACCGCCCTGCTTCTCGTAGAACGAAGGCCGCTTGCCTTTGATCGCCGCCTTGCTCCTGGGGCTTGCCGAGATCGAACTCGAATTTCGTGCGGAGCGGCAGGTGGTGGGCATCGAAGTCGCCAAAAAGAAGGGTATCTACAAAGGGCGGCGGAAGGAAACGACCAAAGCCGTCCCCACCAGGGCGATGCAGTTGCGGGAACGGGGGCTGACGGTTGCCGAGATTGCTACAGCGTTGGGAACGAACAAGAGGGCGGTGCAGCGGTACTTGAAAGCCCCAGCTAGGAAGTTGTTGCAGAATGATTCAGAAATCCGCCTGAAGATCCCGTGGATTTCGTGGTTTTCAGGGACTCCCCGTATTGGCCACGGGCGATCCTTTCTTTCATTCCCCTAAGAATTTGAGAAACCTTCCCCAATCGCTTGATATCTCCTCGGAGGGCGACTACCATAAAAGGCGATTGTGCGGCCAGTTTCCCAGGCGGTTTCGCTGGCAGGCCGGTCCTGCCTCGCATCCGGCAACGGGCCAAACTCGGCATTGGAGGTTGAAAATGCGACAGGTGGCTTATGTTATGACGGTGATTTTGTGCGTGCTGCTGGACTTGTCCCCAGCCAGAGCCGACACCATCCAATGGACGGTTGATAACGGTGGTAATAGACATTGGTATGAACCCGTATACGTGCCGGGCGGGATTCTTTGGACCGAAGCCAGAGATGCAGCGGCGAGCCAGGGTGGTTATCTGGCATCGATTACATCGGCTGCGGAGAACACCTTCGTCGTCTCATTGGCTTCCGATGACAAGTATTGGTGGCATGATCCGAATGGTAGTGGCTTTGGGGGGCCGTGGCTTGGAGGGTATCAGGGGTCAATTCCTGGATGGCTTTGGTTAAGCGGCGAGCCGTGGTCTTACACTGACTGGTCTTCCGATGAGCCGAACGGCGGGTTCAATGAAAAAGCTCTTGGCTATTGGTCATTGGGTTCGAAAGGGCCGACATGGGGAGACTGGCTGGATATACCGCAAGAGCGGTCTTGGCGGTTGAGTTACGTCATCGAGTACAACAGCCAATCCACCCCCGAACCTTCCACGCTTGCCCTTCTCGGTGTCGGTGCTATTGGACTTGTCGGTTATGGCTTGCGACGGCGATGGCAGAAACGAACCACGGCATCCATGACCGAGCCAACCGCTGCCGAGGAAACCCCTGTGATCTTGTCCTTCCCGTCTCGTTCGTTTGAGGCGAAGCAGCGGGCTGCATAGCCCAGAGCCATCAAAGCAAACGCAAAGGAACATCCGTTGCCCTGTTCCTTTGCGTGGGCGGCGGTGTCAATCATCGTCCGACAGGGCCGAGCCCCGGCCTTTCCATTTACGCTGCTGGCATGAGCACTTCGTCGGCCACCGACAGGATTCCGACATCCAGATCCCTCATCACCACCTTGCCACTGCGTCTTGCCTTGGGCAGTTTGGCAATCAAGTCATCCTTAACTGCCTTGATGGCCGTTTCCACGTCATTGATGCGGGCCTCGATACGCTCATTTTTATCGGTTCCCACGGTCATCGCTTCGGTGATCGCCTCCCGAAGCATGTTGAGAGCACGTTCTCTGGCAATCCCTGCCTTCTCCCAAAAGAGTGCCAGCGTTGGAATCAGGGGAATGCTGGTGGTGGGAGCGACCAGTTGGTCGGCCTGCTTTTCGACAGTACCAGAGACCCGGACAGTCAGCACTTCATCGAAGTAGTGCCGTCCAGGATCAAGATCGAGATCCTCGTCTTTCCAGGCTTTCGCAATCAGAGCCTTAATGTTGTCCATTGCTTGTTTCCTTTTCACTTCGTTGTTTCTGGTAACGATGCAGGTTATACACCTGGACTCGATTGATTTACGGTATTCACGCCGCCAGCGGCGTGAATACCGAAACCACAATCTGACATTCACCCTCTTCCGTGATGGCAAAGCCATGACCAGGATGCTGGGCAATGTAACGACGCAACTCCCGCTTGAGCCTGGGCCAAGTAAGAGCCGGTTCGTCGTCATAGCCGTGGCCGGTTTTGTCCACAAACCAACTGGTTTCAGTCTTTTCCCAACCGTCAGGTTCTAGGGTGCCGATATTCGGCAACGGGAACGGTGGCCAATGATCTACGTCTTCTATGCTGTCGGGCACGAAGGGAACGAGGCCCCGCTGTGCGGCTTCGGCCGCAATTTCTTCATTAACACGACGCAAAACTTCAAGACTCATCATGGTTTTCGATCTCCTTATATTCTGCCGTGATTCCGGCATGGGTTTTAATTGATTGATTCAGTTCAATAGGACAGGACCGCCCCACCACCACCACCACCATTTGTTCCTGTGCTTTTCGTTCGCACTCGTCATAAGCCCGCAGGTAGCTCCGGTGGCTGGAGCAAGACCCTGCACCTGCAAGCCATGCAATCTGCTCGGCATACAGCCGACATACGGGATGCCGATTAACTGCACCAGTCCTGCCGCCCTGGGCACGAACTTCTTCGTTGATTATCCGCATATCTCTGGCAAACTGAAGTACGATGCCTGACAGGTTCGATGCGGTCAAAATGTCCAAAGCGTTCTGGTAAATGTTGCTCATGCTGCCTCCACAGTTGCCGGTTCGGCCACGGGTTCACGGACGAAGGACATCAGGTAATCGGTGACCTTGCTAGCTTGTTTGCTGGCCTTGAATATGTAGGACGGATCACCCTTCATCGCATCCAGCCAGGATTTCACGTAGGCCGCATGATTGTCCAATGGCTCATCATTCGGAATTCCGAGTTCGGCAGTGACGTAACACGACCCGATCTCGGCTGCCAATTCACCGAGGGCATAACCCTGCTTGTAATGGTCCCAGCCAGTTCGGACCTCACTCCAATGCGCCAATTCGTGAGCGGCCGTCGAGTAGTAGCTGCCGATCTTGGCGAAGCTCGCCTTGGGCGGAAGTACGACAAAATCGCCTGCCGTATGGTTCGGCCACGATCCTTCCGGCGTTGGCAACCGGTAATAGGCTTTGTCGCCATGAATCCTAAAGGTGGCACCACACTTTTGGAGCAGTTGCTCGGCTGGCTCATAGTCCGGCTCGATCTGCTGCTGCCCCTGGGGTTCGGTAGCTTTGAGGTAGTCGCAGCCTTCGACCTGATCGGCATTGAACAGGCTGAAGTAACGCAGCATGAAATGCTGTTCTTCTATTTCTTTGCCGGTATCTTTGTCGTGTTCAGTCGTGGTAAATGGCCGGTACAGCACAGCCCTCGCTGCCCATTGACCGGGTTGAACATCATTGGGACGGCCCTTCACCTGCCCACCAAGTTGCTGCCAACCTTGATAAGTGGAATACCACTTGGATTGGAAGCCAAACTTGTCGGCATGAAGTTGGAGCAGCAGCGGGTTAATTCCCTGATAGGGCTTACCGCTTGCAACACTGGTCGGTCGGCCACTGTTTCGTGACTGCTGCCACGGGCGTTTCCAGGGCATGCAGCCCTTTTCAATGGCGGTGATAATTTGCTGGGTGATTTCGGATCGTATTTGTTGTTGAGATGGCATTTTGGTTCTCGCTCCGGTGGGTTCGACTGAAACCAAGCTATACACCGGGACTCAGGTGAATTTATTGGTGGGAGCGAGTGCAGATGCATAGAAATCAGAATGGGCATTCAGCTTTGGCTACAATGGCCTTGCGATAAAGAAGGCACCCCCGAGCGAAGCGAGGGGGTGCTGTGTTCTCCATCCTGGCTACAATGCCCGTAGAGGCCCCTGGATTAAATCAGGAATAAAGATCCTTGAAAAGATGACCTGGGATACATCCTGGGGTAGTTCGTAAAATTTGATTATGATTTTCTATTAAGGAGGCAATGTTCTATATTCAAGCCTGCCACTGGACGGAACCCGTTCTCCATCTCGGCCACAATGACCGTAAAGCCTCCTGGATTAAATCAGGAATAAAGATCCTTGAAAAAATGACCTGGGATACATCCTGGGGCAGTTCATAAAGTTTGATTATGTTTTTCAATATCTGATAATGTTTTTAATTAAGGCGGCACCCCCGAGCGAAGCGAGGGGGTGCTTTCATCCAAGCGGCCACCGGACGGAACCTGTTCTCCATCTCGGCCACATTGAAGTTGAAGGTAGATTGGGGACAAAAAATCATTTCCTTCCGTTTCTGGACACGGACACATGCCTATAGGCATGTGTCCAGAATGTCCAGAAACTACTTGGACAGGAAACGGTGGCTGGCGAGAGTTGTCCAGAAACGACGTTAGCAATTACGCAAGTCGTTGTGGAACAACGACTTATTTCTGGACAAATTCAAATTTGTCCAGAAATGTCCAGAATGTCCAGAAACCCAAAGTTTCTGGACAACCCGGTTGTCCAGCAATTGTCCAGAAACTTACGAAGCCTCCCCCAGCAACGTCAATCCCTGGACCTGATGAACGACCGTCCAACCAGCCTCGGACAGGTAGTAGTGGTGTGGGTCGTCAACGTGCCCCCCCCAAAGAATAGAACGTCCACGAATTCTTTAGATTCAGTATTCCGATGGTATCAAGATCGTCGTTGCTTCTCGCTGGCCGACATCGTCCGCACCTTCGGTAATGATCCAAATTTTGACGTTCTTCAAGGTGCGGTAGGCCGAAAGAATGCGGTCGCTGCTTGTAAGTGCCTTGTCATTGGCCCGACTGTCAAACGCATCGACCTCGCCCCAATCGCCCTGGACATGCCGATCCAAGAAGAAATCTGGTGACTGCCCAGCGTTTTCGATGGCCTTCAATGCGGCGGGTGTGGCGACAATCTTGCCAAGCGGAAACTTCTGCCCGTCGTGAACGTAAGCTTCAGACTGAACTTCGGCAGTCGGGATGGCCGCTGGTGGCAAGGGGCTGTCGGGTTTAAGGGCGAGTTCACCGTCTACATCAACGGCAAAGTAAGTCGAGCAGCACTCTGGGCAGACTGGCCCCTGATAATTCACCTCCTCGGCCCAGAAATCAGGATGCCAGCCAAACTCGACGGCCTGATCAACCGAATCAACCTCGTTGTCACAGAATGGGCATTTCATTGGAGGGGCCTTTCTATTTGTTCTATCCTGCTTTCTGGCCGGATGCAAGTGGGGCAGTAAGTACAAGGGCGTAAGCTGCGGAATGGAGTGAAGCGGTTCGGGATGACCGTAAAGCCTCCTGGATTAAATCAGGAATAAAGATCATATAAAAGATGACCTGGGATACATCCTGGGATACTTCGTAGATTCTGATTATGTTTTTCAATATCTGATAATGTTTTTAATTAAGGCGGCATCCCCAAGCGAAGCGAGGGGGTGCTTTCATCCAAGCGGCCACTGGACGGAACCCGTTCTCCATCTCGGCCACAAGGAAGTTGAAGGTGGATTGGGGACAAAAAATCATTTCCTTCCGTTTCTGGCCACTGCCACATGCCTATAGGCATGTGGCCAGAATGGCCAGAAACTTTTCGGACAGGAAACCGCCGTTGGCCAGAGTTGGCCAGAAACGACGTTATTAACTCTGTAACTCCTTATGTGACAACGACTTATTTCTGGCCAAATTCGATTTGGTCAGAAAGTGGCCAGAATGGCCAGAAACCAAAAGTTTCTGGCCAACCCCGTTGGCCAGAAAGTGGCCAGAAACTCACAAACCCTCCCCAAGCAACGTCAATCCGTGGACCTTATTAACCACCTGCCGACCGGCTTCCGACAGGTAATAGCGGTGCGGGTCGCCTCGTCTTCCATCGCCCGTCCGAAGGCAAAGATTCTGTTCGTAGCTGTTTATGATCCGGCGTTTGATCGTGCGTTCATTTATATCGGGTTGCCCTGCCTGCACCAGGGAATACAGGTCTTCCATCGCCGCTGCCTCATAGATCGTTTCGGGCACGTACCGGAGGACTTGGCCGAGGGCCAGTTCATTCGCCTCCTCTCTCTCCTGCCCCTTGATCTCGGAGGTGGTGCCCACGAAAATGTTCCGCTGCAACTCCATGTCGAACCTGAACTCCAACGACGACTGAACATCATCCCGCCCTTCCCATTCCATAGTTCCGGTCATCGCTTGGCTGTCCTTCGTCCAGTTCCAAAGGTAGTCCACCGCACCGGCAATGGCCGTGTTGCCAGAGTATTTGTTCGAGTATTTGGCATTGTGATGCAGGATGACCACGGCCCAGTGCGTTGCCTCGGCCAATCGCTTGAAGGGGATGATGATGTTGTAGATCTCTTGTGGGCTCAACTCGTCTACTCCAAAGGCCGACCGCAGCGTGTCGATGACCACCAATCCCTTTGGCCCGTTCACCCGTTCCCGAACTGCCTTGATGCACTGGCCCACGAAATCAGGCGTGACAGGCCGCTTGATGTCCACTGGATTGACCCGGCTGTACAGTTCACCTATCCGGCCCTCGTCGTCTCCCAAGGCCCTTCGCAACCGTTTCACCAAAATCCGCTCTCTGTTTTCAAGGTCGAGCAGGATGAACGGCACCTGTTGCACACGCATTCCTGCAAAATCACGACCTCGGGCGATGGCAGCCAAAAGCTCGGACATGATCGTGCTCTTGCCGCTGAACGGCAGCCCGGACAGGATGTGCGTGCATCCAAACTCACACCAGCCCGGCAACAGCCAGTCTTCGACCTGCGCATCTGCGATGGCGCAGGTCTCGTCCCAGGTTTCCAGCTTGACGATCTTTGGCCCCTGAGCCGCCTTGTACAATTGGGCACACCAGTCATCCTCCCGTGGTTTCGTGCCGCCCAACAGGGACAGATCGAAAGGCCGGATAATTTCGTCAATTAGGCTCGTATCAGGCCCCCAATCATAAAAGGACTCCTTGGCCACTGCCTTGCCCAGCACGCCTTCTCGGTAGTCCGTCCGTTCCCATTTGTCTCGGTACAGACCAGACTGGCGGAAGCAGGCATCGATCTTGTCGGGGTCGGGGCCAACGTAGTATCCGATGATCGACGCCAACGCCAAGTCGGCCTCCGACTGGGATGGGTAGCCTTGCCCCTGGTAGTTGCCGCTCCATAGGCCCACGAACTTGGGGGCGTTCTTTCCGCCCAGGGCGACATCGAAGAGGGCATCCAGGTCCAGGTCGGGTGCTGTGGAATCGGTGGGAGGAAGCCTTTCCTGGTTCTCTTCCTCCGGTTCCAGAAAATTAAAGTACACTTGCTCGATGGCAGTCTGCCGTTCTTCCACCGTGGTCGGCGTGTCTTCCAGGTGGACGCCGGTGATCGTTAGGTAACGGGGAGAAGACTCGTCGTACATCTCCACCAGCCCCTTTCGGCGTCGAAACCCAGGAATCTTGCCACGGCAAATAATCCTGAGCCCCGTCCCGCTTGGGGACACTTCGGTGTACGAGTTGATGAGCTTTACCACCTCGACGGCCCACGGTTCGATCTGCCCCGTCTCTTGATCCCGACAGTGATCCAAGTCCAAACCGGTGAGATCGCCACGCAGGACAAGGCCAATACCATCCAGGGCACCCTTACCCTCCTGGCAAGACTTGGCCTCATAGTTCTGCCATGCTGACTCGAACGTCGCCCAAGTCTCCGGGTCCGTCGTGCTGGCCTTGCCGCCGATCACGGCCATAGGGATTTTGGTGTAGGGCTTGCTGCCGTTTCCCCCGGCCTTCACACGTTCCGTTTTCCAATTGACCCAATAAGGTTCATTCTTTAGTTCGACGGGGATGCCGTCACAAATAGGTTTCATTATATTCATGTTTCAAACGCTTTCTACAAATTCTTTTCCAATTGCGCCGATGAAGATACTATCATAAGATGAGGACTTCACCCTCAAATGCTTTCTAACAGAGCCGCCCGTGCTGCGCAGCACGGGCGGCTTCTTTTGCCGTCCACAACGAGTGGCCAGCCTGAAAGAAACGCTGCTCATGCTTGGACCACGTTGTACCGTCGTCTAAAGTGCCTTCGCAAATACTCAATATCCTCTTGGCTGTAAATCCACGTCCGTCCCACCCTCGGGTAACCGTTTACCCCCCGGCGAGTAGCGAAGCGGTAGTATGACCGGCGAAGTGAGCGCGGACGGCGTCGGCCACGAACGTGAAGGTGTTGCGACCTTGCTGACGGCAGGTTTCGATTACCG
>Ga0118677_10010166_pt1 | contig 14468 bp, 11 predicted proteins | sample AliMusrvi5mmetaG_FD_86154 | JGI IMG/M metagenome (GOLD analysis project Ga0118677, IMG submission 86154) | reverse complement strand
CACTGATGCTGTGCGTCGGCACAGCAGTGGATGCCGAGGCCCCCGAAGTGCTCCGACAAAGTGACCAGCTCTTCCCGAAAGAACGCGCGGAACATATCGCTGCTGACAGCGCCGACCTCATCCACGGACATCGTGAGGCCGCCCTTCATCACGTAGTCAGGACAGTGGCCTATGTAGGTCGTCCCATAGCGTCTGAACCACTCGTCAAAGAAGGCGACCATCAGCGTGCGGACTTTCTCAGCCAGAGCGCGGACGGCGTCCGGGTTCTCGACCAGGGCAATGAACAGGTCCGCTTTGTTCCAAATGAGGGCGGCGATGTCCATCGGACTTTGGACATCGACGAGTTTCATCACTGCATCCGGACCCCCGCGCCGGTACAGTTCGTCAGCCATCTCAAACAGGTAGGCGAGCGAGGACGTACTCAACTCGGGAATTTTCAAGCCGTCCGCTTCGGCGGCCGTATGGATGAACGGAAGCGCAAATGGCATCGTATCGTCAGGGCGGTGCACCCTGCAACCGAAGGCTTCCGCGAAAATCTCGGTGCCGGTGGAATTATTGAGGTAGGGAATGCGGTCATCGTCTACCAGTTTCGCCTTCCGGCCCATCAGCTCGTATTCAGCCCAGCGCCGTTCTTGGCGCTGCTTCGCCCTGTCCGGCCAAAGCGGCTCCCAGGGCGGCAACTTGGCGTCCCATTCCGGCAAAGGAAAGCCAACGTGGAACATAAATCCAGCGGCTGTTTCTCCGTCCATGAACGAACGCCACCGCGTCAACCGATCCTTGATGCTGGATACGTGCATTGTCTTACAACAACCGAATTTCATGCCGGAACTTCAACGAAACTCCCAGCATGAGCGACTTCGAACATCTTCCTTCAATCGAACGCAGAAAGCAACACGTCGCTGAGAGTACGGAGCCAACAGCGGGCGTGCCGGCGCACGGCGTCGAAATAGTGGGCGGCCAGGAGTTGGAGCGTGCCCAGGACCACGAGGTGCAGCGCTATCGACGACTAACCGGCGCAACCGCGCCCAGCGCAAAACCAAGGACATCCGCAGCCGCTCGCATGATCTTATCGTGGGTCATCAAAGGCCCCGCCCCGCAGAATTCGCAGGTGGCAAGATGGGTGGCGTCGAGCGACTTCACGGCCACCCGCCCGCTACGAAGGCTGCCTGGCCGGCCGTCACGTGCGCTTCGGCGCGGCGGTTGCCCGCCGCAAATGGTGAAGCGCGATCTCCGGCGGACAATTGAAGCGGCAGTCCACGCCGCTGACTCCGCAGCCTCGCGAGGTGTAGCCCTGCAATTGGCGAAAGTGCCACGCGCCGCGCGCCATCCGCGGTGGGACACGCGCGTTGGCGAGGATCGGGAAGCCGCCGGGCAGACAGATCTGTCCGCCGTGCGTATGTCCGCAGAGCATCAATTCAATGCCTCCGTAGGCTGCCTTGCGGTAAAGCTCCGGCGAGTGCGAGAGCAGGACGACCGGTTCGCCCGCCGGGATGCCGTCCACAGCCTTCTCGAGATTGTCCGTCTCGTAGAAGTGGGGATCGTCCACCCCGGCAATCCAAAGGCGCGCACCGCCGCGCTTGAACGGTGCCCGCTCATTGAGCAACAGGCGCACATCCATGTCATGAAGCGCATCAGCCAATTCCAGCGGATCGTGGTTGCCAAGCACCGCGAAGACCGGACCGTGGAGCGCGTCCCGGACGCGACGCAGTTCCGTGGCGACTGGCTCCCACGGGCCGTGTGTCGGTCCGCGATAGTCGCCGGTCCAGACACACGCATCCCACGCGAGGCCGTCCAGCGCGCGAATGAGCGCCGTCGTTGCGGTGGCGGAAAAATCGACATGAAGATCGCTCAGGTGCAGCAGCGTCACACCGTCCAACTCGGCGGGCAGGTCGCGGAACAACGGCTCGGGTTGGGTCACATTGATGCGGGCGCTCCCGTACTCGCGCGCATGGCCGGGTTTCACCACCCCACCGAGCAGCTTGCCCGTCATCTGCTGCCCGTAACAAATACCCAGCACCGGGACGCCCAAATCGTAGATGGCCGGGTCGCACAGCGGCGCGCCGGCCTCCAGCACGCTCGCCGGGCCGCCCGACAGGATGATGCCCGCCGGCTTGCGCGCCGCCAGGGCCTTGGCGCTGGTGTTGAACTTCAGCAGTTCCGAGTAGACGCGCTGCTCGCGCACACGCCGGGCAATGAGCTGGCTGTACTGGGAGCCGAAATCGAGAATCGCGATCCAGTTGTGTCCCTGCATGGTCTTACGCCTTGCGGATAAGTTCGCGGAAGCGCGCGAACAGGTAATACGGGTCGTGCGGGCCGGGCGACGACTCGGGGTGATACTGAACGCAGAACATCGGCACCTGCTTGTGCTCCAGCCCCTCGATCGTTCCGTCGTTCAAATTCACGTGCGTGATCTCCACCTTGGCGGGATCGAGCGAATCCTTATCCACGCTGAAGTTGTGATTCTGCGACGTGATCTCCACGCTGCCCGTCTTCAGGTTCTTCACGGGGTGGTTGCAGCCGTGATGACCGAACTTGAGCCGGTAGGTACGCCCGCCGCAGGCGAGCCCCAGGAGTTGGTGCCCCAGGCAGATGCCCATCAGCGGCACCTTGCCCATCAGGGCGCGGCCGTTCTCGATGGCATACGTCACGGCCGCCGGGTCGGCCGGCCCGTTGGAAAGAAACACGCCGTCGGGCTTGAGCGCGAGCACGTCCTTCGCCGACGTCTTGGCCGGGACGACCGTAACGTCCATGCCGTGCCGCCGCAGGCTGCGCAGAATATTCCACTTGATCCCGAAGTCGTACGCCACAATATGTAAATCGGCGGGCGGCACGGTTTCCGCAATGCCCCACGAGGCCGTGAGACTACCCTTGGGGTCCCAGCGGTAGGGCGCATCGCACGACACCTTACTGGCATAGTCCTGGCCGTCAAGCCCGCACCAGTCCTTGGCCCGCTGCACGGCCTCGGCCTCGCCCACGGCGCCGGTGACGCACAGGAACCCGCGTTGGGTGCCTGAGGTCCGCAGCTTGGTCGTCAGGGCGCGGGTGTCCACGCCGGCGATGGCCGGGATATCCCACCGCTTGAGGTAGTCGCCGAGCGAGCCGTCGGCACGCCAGTTGCTCGTGGGGTTGGACTCATGAATGACAAATCCATTGGCGAACAACCGGCGGCTCTCCATATCCGCCTCGTTCATGCCGGTGTTGCCGATCTCGGGGCAGGTCATGGTGACGAACTGACCGCTGTACGAGGGGTCGCTCAGGATTTCCTGGTAACCCGCCATGCCCGTGTTGAAGACGACTTCGCCGAGCGAATCGCGCGACGCGCCCACGGAGTGGCCCCGCAGCACCGTACCGTCTTGCAACGCGAGAAAGGCGCCTTTGCGCCGCTGCTCCATCCAATTCCATTTCGACATGGTTCAATTCCTGTCCGTCCGGCGCCCGGGACCAGCGAGGGCGCCCGGTCTTATGCCTGTCCCCTGAAAAAAGTCCGTTACAGTCTATCGGTTTCCCGATGGCTTGGCAACGATCGAGCCGCCTGCGCCGGCCTCGCCCCCCGCTATCGTGCGCCGGACCACGGACACCAGCCGGGTGCTGACACTGACGGTCGTGATGCCGATGGCTCGCATGCGTAGCGCATACGCGGGCCAGCCGGCCATTTCCCCGCACACGCTCAACGGCTTGCCCTGCCGCCCCGCCGCCGCCACCACCGCGGCCAGCAGGTCCCAGAACACGGGATGATCGAGACGGAAATCGTCCGCCAACAGTTCATTGTTGCGGTCGATCGCAAACACGTATTGGTAAAGATCGTTGGTGCCGATGCTGCCATAGTCCGCCTCCCGCAGCAGGGCGTCGGCGTTCAGGCACGCGGCAGGAACCTCCAGCATGACACCGTGCCGGATAGGCGCCGCCGGCAGGTCGGAGACCGCCTCGGCAAAGACGGCCCGAAGCGAGCGGAACTGCTCGACATCGACGATCATCGGGTAGGTCACGTGGATGGGACCCAGGGCCGCGGCCCGCGCGATGGCCCGTGCCTGGGTACGCAGCAGGTCCGGCCGGCGCGCGAGCAGGCGGGCGCCGCGCAAGCCCAGCGCAGGATTGGCCTCAGCCGGCAGGTCGAGATACGGCGCGGGCTTGTCGCCGCCCAGGTCGAGCAGGCGCACGTAGACGGGCTGGCCCTCCATGGCCTTGAGCAGCGCGGCATACCGCTGGTATTGCTCCTCCTCGGTCAGAATCCGTCCCAGCGCCATGAACTCGAACTCCGTACGGTAAAGGCCGATGCCTTCCGCCTTCAAGCGCCGCGCCAGGGCGGCTTCGGAGACCACGCTGATGTTCGCCATCACGCGGAGTCCCGGAACGGGTTCGACGGCCTCCACGGGTGCGGCAGAGGCCGCGAGCTGACGCTGAAAACGGGCGATCGTTTCCGGCCGCGGCCACAGGAAAACCTCGCCAGTGTCGCCGCTGACCAGAAGTTCGGTACCGCACGCCACCCTGCTATGAATGCCCGGCAGTCCCGTCACGGCCGGGACGCCCAGAGCCCGCGCGAGAATGGCCGCGTGCGAGGTGGCCCCGCCGTGCTCGGTCACGAAGCCGCGCAGGTGGTCGGTATCGATGTCGACCGTCAGGCTGGGCGTGAGCTCGGCGGCCACAACCACGCGCTCGCGACCGCGCTCGCAATGCGCCGCGCCTTCGCAGCGCAGCCCCGGCCGGGTCGCGGCCAGCGCGTCCAGCAGCCGGCGCTTGACTTCGCCCATATCGGAGGCCCGCTCGCGCAGGTATTCGTTGTCGAGCGCCCGGAAGCGGGTCTCGTAACCGTCCATGACCGTCATCACCGCCATCTCGGCTCCGGCCTTATCCACGCGGATGGCCGCGATCATCTTGTCGGTCAGGCTTCGGTCGTCCACCATCATCTTCTGCGCCACGAAGATCTCGGCTTCGGACGCGCCGAGTTCGCGGGCCACACGGTCACGAATCTCGTCCAAGCGGAGTCCGGCAGACTCGATGGCGCGCTGGAGCCTAACAATCTCGGCGTCCACTTCGTGCTCGGCAATCAGGACCGGGGTCAGCCGGTTGTGACGCGCGTCATTAAACAGGCACGCCTTGGCCACGGCGACTCCGGGGCTGATGGGAACCCCCTTCAAACGGATTTCGTCGTTGAGGCGATCGTTCATCGGACTTCACGCCCCAATTCCATATCAACCTTGAACATGAGTTCCTCCGCAGGCGGCCCATTATGCGGTCATGACAGCCGCGTGTCACGCCGAAGTACGGGCGGAGAAGGGGGAAGTGTCAACGGACGGCTGGCTGAACGCTCTCACCATAACTTGCGGAGGAACAGCTATGAGCGACTGCCACAGGGGGATGCAGCAGCAAACACTTCGCCAGCTCGTCCGTTGACACCGGCATAGAACACTATCGCCACCGTGTGCACAATCGGTGCAAAACCTGATTTTGATGTCAGGGTTTCCCTGATGCCGCGCTATCCGCACGCCAGCAATCGCAGAGGATTGGTGCGGGCGATCTGTGTCAGTTCCTGTTCATTCAGGCCGCTCCACGACCGAAGCCATTCGACGCATTCGGCCAGAGTCGCGGAGGAGCCTGCCAACGACGCGCTGTGCTTCATCGCGAGGCGGCCCGACTTCTCCAGGACGACCCTATCGCCCATGGCGTCGTATTCCCCCGGCGGCAGTCCGGCCACCGAAGCGGCATCGCTGGTGATGATCGTGCGACGCAATCCCTTGGCCCTAAGCGCCACCTGCACGAATTCGGGCGGCAGGTGATGGCCGTCGGTGATGAACATCCCCGTCAGCCGATCGTCAGCCAGTTGCGTCCAGATGGGGTTCGGATGGCGCGGCAGCACGTTCGGAATCCCGTTCCCGAGATGCGTGCAGCAGGCCGCGCCGGCGTCCACGGCCCGATCGATGGACGTCTTGTCGGCCAGGTGATGCCCCAACGACACCACTACGCCTCGCCGCACCGCGTGCCGAATCAACTTCGAGGCACCCTCCTGCTCGGGTGCCAGGGTTAGCATCCGGATGTGCCCCTCTGCCAAATCCTGCCACCGATCGAACAGGGCCGCGTCCGCTTTCCGAATCAGGCTTTGCTGATGCGCGCCGCGCGCCTCCGGTGTGATGAACGGGCCTTCGATGTGAATGCCCAGCAGATGCGGGCGCAGGTCGGGTTCGGCCATGGCGGCAGCCAGGACCGGCAGGACGGCCCGATAGGTTGCCAACGGCACCGTGACAATTGTGGGACAATACGCGTCCGTACCCCGGGCGACCAGCGCCTCGGTCACTTGCCGCACGCCATCCACCGTCAGATCGGGACTCGAAAAGTCGACACCCAGATACCCGTTGACCTGCAGATCAACATAACCGACGCCGCCGGTCCGCCGTTTGCCCGGACGACTCACGACGCGCCCCGCAGCACCTGGTCCACGGCCTCCTCGAATACCTGAACCGATTCCTTCAGCGCATCTTCTTCGATGCTCAGCGGCGGCGCGATCTTGATGCACTCCCCGGCGACACCGACCGGCGCAAACATCAGCAAGCCCTTCTGGAAGCAAGCCACGTTGATCCGCTGCGCCAGGTCCGGATCCGGTGTCCTGGTCCCCGCCTTGACCGCCTGAATGCCGGCCACGAGTCCCAGGCCCTGGAAACATCCCAACACGCTCGGATATTTCCCCTGGATCCGCCGCAGTTCGGGAATGAACCACTCTCCCAGCCGCGCCGCCCGTTCCACGAGTTTGTCTTTGTGAATGATCTCCAGGTTGGCGATGGCCGCGGCCACGGCCAGAGGCGATGCCGAATGCGTGGAGGTCATCGACCCCGGCGCATACAACCCCATGATATCTTTGCGCCCGATGACCGCCGAGAGCGGCAGCGATGACGAGATACCCTTGCCGCATGCGATCAGGCCGGGTGTGACCCCGTAGTGCTGGAAGGTGAACATCCTGCCCGTCCGGCCGAAGCCCGCCTGCACCTCGTCCATGATCAGCACGATGTCATGCTTCCGGCAAAACGCCTCCAGTTTCTTCGCGTAGTCGACCGGAATGAAGTCCGGCCCCACGCCCTGATAGCTCTCCACGATCACGCCGGCAATCGCCTCTGGTTTTACATTCTGAGAGGCGAGCGACTCCAGAAACAGCTCGAACCGCGTATCGGGGTTCTTGTAACCGTCTGGGAACGGCACCTGCACAAAGTCCGGGCTCGCGGTGCCGATCCAACGCTTCTGGCGCGCATTCCCGCCGGCCAGTTGCGCCCCGAGCGTACGGCCGTGAAACGCATTCTGAAACGACACGATGACCTTCTTGTCCGGTCCGTGTTTTTCCAATCCCCACGTTTTGGCAAGCTTGATGCAATTCTCGGTCGCCTCGCTGCCCGTGCTCAGCAGAAAGGCCTGATAGTTGGAGGGGTCGGGCGAGATCTCGCGCAGCATGCGCGTGAGCGTGGCGCGCCCCTCATGCACGAACACGTAGGTCGCCAGCAGCGGTTCATCGAGGGCGGCACGCAAGGCGGCCACGATTTCGGGCCGACCGTGCCCGGCGTTCGTGATCAGCACGCCGGACGACCAGTCGATCCAGCGGTTGCCCCATCGGTCCTCGATCGTACTGCCGTAAGCCTTCTTCCAGACGATGGGCGGCTGGCCGAGCATGGAGCGCGGCTCCGAACGTTTGAGTTCCTCAAACACCGGCAACGATTCGGGCACCGGGATCGCCGTACGGATCGTCCGGTAACGGGTGTTGACGGGGGGCACTTTAACAGGGGTCAGGTCATACTCAGCCATGGTCAGGGTCTCCTCATTGTCACGTGTGGCTGTTTGCCATACACGATATTGCACCAGTCGCCGTCGGCCTGAATGGAAAGCCGGGCCGCCTCGACGACCAGTTCGTTGAACGCGCTGTTGGCGGGGGTCGCCAGCAGGCCCGCCTCATCCACGTCGCGGATGAGCGCGCGCCGCCGCTCCAGCGCCGCCGTGCCGGACAGGTCGGCCGTGGCCCCCTCGATGCGCCGCATGGTCTCCAGGCTGGCCGCCACCGAATCGTAGCCGTAGCCAACCGGCTTGAAGCCGGCGCCTTCCCACGGCACCAGCCGGTAGAAATCGGGGCTCACGTAGTTGTAGCGCGTGCCGCCGCAGCCGATGGGTTCGAGATAGGCATGCCGGACGCCCCGGTCCTGGTCGTCGTGCTGGATCATGCCCGTGCGGTCCTTGCCCTCACAGTACATGAGCAATCCCTGGTCGTTGCTGCCCGCGCCGTCGTCCGGATATCCGAGCCCGTCGGTCACCGACAGCAGCGCTCCGTTTTCGTAGCGCACGCGGCCGTTGGACCACAGGTAACCTTCCTTGCCATTCGGGAAACGGCCCTTGACGCCCGAGACCGAAACCGCCCCCGGCTTGAGCCCTGTGATGAAATAGACCAGGTCGACATAATGGCAGCCGATGTACACAAACGGGTCCGTCTGATCCGTCGTGAACCAATTCTGAAAATTGGAGTGCCGGTAGTAGTAGGGCTCGATCAGCTTGGCTTCACCCAGTGCGAACTCGCCGAAATGACCGAGCGCGTACTGGCGTTTCGCCATCAGGGAGCGGCGGTCAAACCGCTTATGATACTCGACCCCCACGAACAACCCCTTGTCACGCGCCAGGGTCTCGATTTCCACGGCCTGCGCGTACTTCAACACCAGCGGCTTGACGCACAGCACGTGCTGGTTGCACCGCAGCGCTTCCATGACGGTCTCGTAGTGGAACTGATCCGGCACGGCCACCACGACCGCTTGTCGCGGCGCGGCTGTGGCCAGCAGTTCCTTGTAAAGGACGGGAAACATCCGATCCGCCGGCTCCGTGACTGGAGGGCACGCCTCGAAGTCCTGGCCCGGAAATGCGCTGCGCAGTTCGGCGTTATCCTTCAGGGCCTTGAGCGGCGTGGTGTGGCGGGCGCACACGCGGATGTGCCCCACCGCGCCGGTCCGCTGGAGGTGGTAGACCGAGGGGAGAATCAGGTCGTTCACGATCATCCCGCCGCCGATCATGAGAACGTCCATCGCCTTCGATTCGCTCATCCGTCCCTTTCCGCCGCCGGCGCCGCGCAGGATTCGCGCACCACCAGGTCGGCCTTCATCATCACGCGCGGCGTATGCCCCGCTTCCGCACCCGTCACCATGGCAAAGGCCTGCCGCACCATGGCCGCCACGGGCTGGTGCACCGTGGTCAGCGCCGGGATCATCTGCCGCGCCGCCGGGATGTCATCCACGCCGGCCAGCGACAGGTCCTCGGGCACACGGATGCCAAGTTCATGCAGGACCCGCAACAGGACCTGGGCCAGCGCATCGTCGCCGGCAATCAACGCCGTCGGCCGCCGCGGCGCGGTCGCCAGCCGCCGCACGACCTCCGCCGCGTGGTCCGACTCCGTGCGCACGAACGCGCCGGCCTGCACCGGCAATCCCAAGGCCGTCAGGATCTGCTTGAGCCAGCCCTCGCGCCGAAGCTGCGCGGGCGTCGTCCCGCCCACGTAACCGATGCGCCGATGCCCCAACCCCGCGAGATAGCCGGCCAAATCGCGCAGTCCCTGCTCTTCGTCCAACACGACCTGGCGCACGCCGCGTCCCACGCGACCGCCGCCGATCTGGACCACGGGACGCCCCTCGGCTGTGAACGGCGCGGCCAGCCCGGGCGGGCAGTCGCTGCCGCAGATCAGCAGGCCGTCGAGCCGGGCCGCCACCTCCTCGGCCGGCAGGCCCATGAGGCGGCCGAGCTCGCCCTCGTGCGGCGTGAGCACCGTCGGCTGCCCGCGCCCGGCGAGCAGCTCGGGCTTGTCGCCGAGCGCGTAAAGCCCGTCGGCGTCCAGCAGGAGCGGACGGTCGAGGGAGATCAACTCGCGCACGAGCTTCTTCGCCCCGTCGGCGCGGCCCAGGCCGGGGCCCACGGCGACGGCCTTCAGGCGCGCGGCCTCGCCGGTGAGCGCCTCGAGCGCCGCTTCGGTGAACTGCCCATCTTTGCCGGGCACCTCGACCGTGATCACCTCGGGGAATGGCGCGGGCCCGTGTGCGCCCTCGGGGAACGCCGCGTGCACGAGGCCGGCGCCGGAGCGCAGCGCCGCCATCGCCGCCATGTGCGCGGCGCCGGTCATCCCTTTGGAGCCGCCGACGACGAGCAGCGTGCCCACGGAGCGCTTGTGGTCGAGCGACCCTTTGGGCACGACCAGCTCGCCGGCCGCCTCCTCGTTCAGCAGCCATACGTCGGTGTCGTGGTCGAGCAGCGCCGGGATGCCGATCGGCACGACGACGACCTCGCCGGAGAACACGCCGCCCGGGGTCACGAAGTGACCGATCTTGGCGGCGTGCAGGGCCACGGTGAGGTCGGCCATCACGGCCGGCCCGTTGACGACGCCGGTACCGGCGCCGACGCCGCTGGCGACGTCGACGCTCACCACGATGCCGGGAGCCTCGTTGATGAGCCCGATGACCTCGGCCGCGGCGCCCTTGGCGGCGCCGGTGAAGCCGGTGCCGAAGATGGCGTCGACGACGACGTCGGCCATCTCCGAGAGCATCACGACCTCGTCTGCCGGCGCGTCCGCGGCGAACGCCTCGCGCACGTCCACCCCGAGCCGGCCGAGGATCTCGAGGTTGAGCTTCGCGTCGCCCTCGTAGGCGCCGGCCGGCGCCAGCGTGAACACCGTCACCTCGACGCCGGCGTCGAAGAGCTCGCGCGCCACCACGAAGCCGTCGCCGCCGTTGTTGCCCTTACCGGCGAACACGACCGCTTCCTCGGGCCCGTAGCGCTCGAGGATCTCGCCGGCGACGCCCACGCCGGCGCGCTCCATCAGGTGGCCGCCGGGGATCCCGAGGCCCTTGATCGCGAGCTCGTCGATCTGCCGCATCGCGTCCGCGGTGTACAGGCCGAGCAGCAGGGACTCATCCATGCGCTTCTTCCTCCTTGAGGGCGGCGGCAGCCGCATAGGCCATGCCGCCGGTGTGGCTCAGCGTCACTTCGACCCGCGTCACCCCGAGGCGCCGGGCGATCTCCGCGACGTCGCCGTGCAGAGCGATGAGCGGCTTCCCTCCGGAGAGTACCTCGATGTCGCGCCACACGAACCCGATGATACCGATTCCCAGCGCCTTGCCCACCGCCTCCTTGGCGGCGAAGCGCGCCGCGTAGTGGGACCACGGGTCCGAGAAGCGGTCGCAGTAGTCGCGCTCCTGGGCGCTGAAGAGGCGCTCGTAGGCGCGCGGCAGGTGCTCGAGCAGCCTGCGGATGCGGGCGGCCTCGGTGACGTCGATGCCGAGGCCGAAGAGCAGGCCGCCGGGCGGGATGGCGGGGAACCCGCTCATGTCTCCCGGCGGCCTCACGGTTCCGGGCGCACTCGCGTCCCGCGCGCACCCGTCACTCGACCGTCACCGTCTTCGCGAGGTTGCGCGGCTGGTCCACGTTGAGACCCTTCATCCCCGCGATGTGGTAGGCGAGCAGCTGCAGCGGGATCACCGTGAGGATCGGCGCCAGGTGGTGATCGCACTTCGGCACCCAGAGCACGTCGCGCGAGAGCTCGCCGATGGTCTCGTTGCCGTCGGTGGCCACGGCGATCACGTCGGCGCCGCGGGCGCGCACCTCCTCGATGTTGCTCACCAGCTTGGGGAACACGGGGCTGTCGTCGGCGACGACCACCACCGGCGACTCCTTGTCCAGCAAGGCGATCGGCCCGTGCTTCATCTCGCCGGCCGCGTACGCCTCGGTGGGGATGTAGCTGATCTCCTTGAGCTTGAGCGCGCCCTCGAGGCAGACGGCGAAGCCCATGCCGCGGCCGAGGTAGAGGAAGAAGCGCTCGTCGTAGTACCGCCGCGCGATCTCCTCGATGGCGCTCGGCCGAGCCAGGAGCTGCTCGACCTGCTCCGGGACGGCGCGCAGCGCGTGCCCGAGGCGCTTGAGCTCGGCCTCGGGCATGACCCCACGCGCCCAGGCGAGACGCAGGGCGAGCAGGAGCAGGGCGGCGACCTGGGCGGTGTGCGTCTTGGTCGCCGCCACGCCGATCTCCAGCCCGGCGCGGGTGTACAGCACGTAGTCGGCCTCGTGCGTCGCTTGGCTTCCCATCAGGTTGGTGAGCGCCAGCACCGGCGAGCCTGCCTCGCGCGCGAGTCGCATGGCGGCGAGCGTGTCGGCCGTCTCGCCCGACTGCGTGATGCCGATCACCAGCGTGTCGGCGCCGAAGACCGGCTCGCGGTAGCGGAACTCGCTGGCCACATCGATCTGTACAGGCACGCGCGCCAGTTGCTCGATCGCGTAGCTGACGATGAGGCCCGCGTGGTACGAGGTGCCGCAGGCGACGATGAAGATCCGCCGCAGGCGGCGCAACATCTCGTCGTCGAGCCCGACTTCGGAGAGATCGACGACGCCGTCCTCGCGCAGGCGGCCGGCGAGCGTGTCGCGCAGAGCTGCCGGCTGCTCGTGGATCTCCTTGAGCATGAAGGTCTCGTAGCCGCCCTTCTCGGCGGCGTCGTCGTCCCAGGGCACCAGGGTCTGCTCGCGCACGAGCGGCCGCCCGGCGACGTCGCAGATCTCCGCGCCATCGGCGCGGAGCGTGACGACGTCGCCGTCCTCGAGCACGATGATGGTGCTCGTGTGCGCAAGGAAGGCGGGGATCGCCGAGGCGAAGAACATCTCGTCCTCGCCGACGCCGACGACCAGCGGGCACTCGTTGCGCGTACCGACGACGATGTCGGGCTCGTCCGCGGAGAGGGCGCAGAAGGCGTAGTGCCCTTCGAGCGAAGCGACGGTGGCGCACACAGCGGCCGTGAGCCCGTCGCCGATGTGCTCCTCGATGAGGTGCGCGACCACTTCCGCGTCGGTCTCGCTCTTGAAGACGTGGCCACGGGCGCCGAGCTCGCCGCGCAGCTCCTTGTAGTTCTCCACGATGCCATTGACGACGATGGAGACGCGCCCGCTGCAATCGTCGTGCGGGTGCGCGTTCTCGTGGTTGGGCCGGCCGTGCGTGGCCCAGCGCGTGTGCCCCAGGCCCACGGTCGCCTGCGAGCCGTCGGCCCCCGCGGCCGCGTACAGCGCGTCGAGGTTGCCGACCGCGCGCGTCGTCTGCAGGACGCCGTCCTCGATGAGCACGATGCCGGCCGAGTCGTAGCCGCGGTACTCCAGCCGCCTGAGGCCGTCGAGGATGATCGGCTTGCCCGGGCGGCGCCCGGCGTAGCCCACGATGCCGCACATAAGTGCTCCCTTCTCTGGGCATGCCGCAGAGAGGCGGGGGTGCGGACGGCACGCGCGGGCCGGTTTGTCTCCGCCGTCGCCGGCGGGTTTTGGCGACTCGCTTTCGACCGTGCCGGGCCGGGAGGCATCCGCCGAGTGTTTCGATGAACCTCCACCTCGTCACCCGCGCGAGGCGCCCCTGCGGGGCTTCGCGCGCGGGCCAGGCGCTAAAGGTCGCTCTTCGGGTGTCCGCGCCGCCGGTCTGCTGTATGCGCACAGTCTACCGCATCGCGGACGGAGGCCGAGGCGCGACGGGCGTACCCCTGGCCGGCAGGTCCCATCGTTCTAGAATCCTCGAGAAATGGTAGAATACGCGCATGGGCATCTCCATCAAGAACGAGCAGACCGAGCAGCTCGCTCGCGAGCTGGCGCGCGAGACCGGCGAGTCGCTCACCACGGCGATCAAGCGCGCGCTCGAGGAGCGCCTGGCGCGTGTGGAGGGCCGGCGCACGCCCGCCGACAAGCTCGCTCTGGCCGGTGCCGTGCTGAGGCGCGTCGACGCGCTCCCGGTCCTCGACGATCGGTCCGCGGACGAGATCCTCGGCTACGACGAGCGCGGCGTCCCGCTGTGAGCGGCGTCGTCGCCGACACCTCCGCGCTGCTCGCGGCGCTCTTCGCCGAGCCACAGCGCGACGCCGTCCTCGTGGCGCTGTCGGAGGCGGACCCGGCGCTGCTTTCGTCCTGCTGCCTACTCGAGGCGACCATCGTCGCGCAGTCGCGACTCGGGCCTGAAGGCCCAGCGGAGCTGGAGCGACTCCTGGAGGCGTTCAACGTGGAGATCGCGGCGTTCACCGCCGACCATTCGGCCATGGCCTTCGACGCGTGGCGACGCTTCGGCAAAGGGCGGCATCCCGCCGCTCTCAACATCCTCGACTGCTGTTCGTATGCGCTGGCGCAGGCATCGAGGCAGCCACTTCTCGCGGTCGGGCAGGACTTCGCGCGCACGGACATCGAGCTGGTCGAGCTGATCGGCTGACCCCGGCCAAGTTCGGCCCACGGCGGCCGGCCACAGGCTCAGGCCAGATGCTCCTCGACGACGGCGACGATGCGCGAGCAGGCGCCGTCGACGTCGTCGTGCGTCGGCGCCTCGGCCATCACGCGCACGAGCTCCTCGGTGCCGGACGTGCGCACGAGGATCCGGCCGCTGCCGTCCAGGCGGCGGGTCTCTTCGTCCACCGCCGCCCATACCGCGGCGGCCCCATCGAGCTCGCGCTTGTCGCGCACGCGCC
>Ga0118677_10010165_pt1 | contig 14470 bp, 13 predicted proteins | sample AliMusrvi5mmetaG_FD_86154 | JGI IMG/M metagenome (GOLD analysis project Ga0118677, IMG submission 86154) | reverse complement strand
CGGTGAGTGGATCAGAGAAGGTCTCGATGTGTCCCGATGCTTGCCAGACTTCTGGAGCCAAGATGACAGATGAGTCGAGTCCAACAACATCTTCGCGACCTTGGACCATGGACTTCCACCATTGGCGCTTCACATTGTTCTTAAGTTCGACTCCAAGTGGGCCGTAATCCCAGGCAGCACGTAAGCCGCCATAAATTTCAGAGGAGGGATAAACAAATCCTCGGCGCTTGGCGAGGCTAACAATGGTTTCCAAACGATCTGCGGCCATGAGTGCTCCTTTTTTCCGGCTGGCTGTCGGCTATCTTGCTGGTCGCAAGGTGGCCAAGTTTACCGTGTTAAGTCGCCCTTACTTAAATCATCTGGAATGACTGAGAAGATTGCGTCGTCCGTGACTTCTCCCAAATTGATGAAGTTACGTCGCAACTCGCCTTCGAGGGTGAAGCCGGCTTTTTCTGCCGCCCTGCGAGAAGAGTGATTCTTCACATCGGTGCGGACCTCAATCCGCTCAAAGCCATATTCCCTAAACAAGAATTCGATCAGTTGGCGCAGCACGGTGGGTATAACTCCTGTACCGCGACTAGCCGCAAAGGTGCCATAGCCGATCTCTGTCCGCTTGTACTTCCAATCGGTGTGGTGGCAGGCAATCATCGCTAGCGGTGCGCCATCTCTCTCGATGACCCAATTAATTCCGTATCCATCTGATTTGAAGCGGGTCATACGCTGCAATGTTGCTTCAAAATCCTTTTCCTCGTACGGAAAGGCAAATCCCATCCATTGTGCAAAGGCTTCATCGTTAAAGGTAGGGATGGCCCACTCACTATCTTCCTTGTGGAGTGGACGCAGCGTGAACTCGCCAAGTTTCAGTTCAGAATGGGTAAATCGTCGCATGCGCTCTGTCGTTTTCATCTGCCAGTCTTGGAGGTATTCCAGAACTTCGAAGCCGATTTTTCCATATAAATATTGGCCAGGGACTGATGAGTGCAGGAGTATCACGCCATCACCTTCTGTCGCATGTTTTGCAATCGCCCAACGCATTAACTCTTCGCCGTAACCCTTTCTCTGATATTCACTAAGGGTCGCCGTGGCAAAACAACTAATAAATGTTCCTGTCCGGATAAATTGTGTAGTACAGATCGGCACATCGTCGTCAAATAACAGATACCTGTGCGAACTCGGATCTTCAGGAAAGGGATCCTCGTACTTCTCAGCGATATCAGTCGGTCTTTTAAAGCCGTCGTTAATAATCTCTTTGCAGAGTTGAAGCTCCTCTTGAGATTCGATCTCTTTCGCCACGAGTCCAGTTCGCAGCTCATGTTTGTCTCGTTCTGGATCCAAGGTGTAAATCATCACTGGCGTCGTGCCCTCATTTAAATATCCTTTTGCGATGAGTGAGCTCGCATGTACCAGGCCGGCTCCACCAAGTTTTATGGAATGCGGAACGTGCGCTTCATAGAAGGGCTCAAGAGCTCTCGCTAAAACTTCCGGATCATGGTTGTAAACGGCGAGGCGATTAGCAAAGGGGCTATCAAAGCCCGTAATCGACCAATAACAATTATCTGCTTGTCCAACCTGCATTCCTGTTTCTGCTAAATAATCAATTGATCCATAGAAAAGGTCTCGTATCTCTTCAATTCTGATCATTAAGCCCCGCCCGCGACGACGGCCCACATAATCAGAACTCCAGCAATCGTTGCAAGCAGGGTCCACCGCGATGGGTGGCGAGAGTGCGCTTCCGGCAAGATATGTGATGTTGCAATGTAAATAACAAAACCTGCGAAGAGCGCCAGATAGAGAGCGATCCAGTTACTGCCGAAGGCGACATAAGAGCCGATCGCTGCCCCGCTTATGCGACCGATGGCATCAACGATTAACAACGCACGGGCTTTCTTGGTCCACATCTTCTCTTTGATAAGGAAGGTGACTGTGTTGAGTCCATCGCTAAAAGCGTGCACCATGATCGCGGCAAATACCGCAAGTCCAAGGGAACTTGAAACTCTAAATGCTGCTCCCACTCCAAGACCATCGGCAAAGACGTGACCAGCCATGGCAAGGGCGGCCAGCCTTCCAGCATGATGTTGGTGCTCATTGTCGTGATGAGAGTCGTAGGGCTCGTGCGTCGCAAACCATCGCTCGGAGAAATGAAGAATTAAAAAACCCAGAACAATTGCTAGTCCAACAGATCGAACTCCGCCAAAGTGAGTCGGGTTCTCCTCAAAGACAGAGGGGATCAGATCAAAGAAGACCAGACCCAGCATCAATCCAGCAGCGAGCCCCAAAATAATGTGGGTGCGATCACGCACCTTAACTGCGAGAAATCCACCTAGCGCAGTCGCCACCGAGGTCAGGGCGGCGAGCAGAAGCGCTTTATGCATGCGGTGAGTCTACTTCACCGCATCCTCCATTATCCGAAGGTAAAGGTGAAGGCTTGGATTCCATCGTTAAGGAAGGTAAAGCGCAAGGTCCCATCAGAATTTGTGGCTCCACTATCAAAGATGTTGTACAACCGATCGGAATCAACCGTAATTACTCCATTGACCACATCACTGCCAGCAAGTTTGCCGACAAGCGGTTTTCCGTCATACGTGACAGCAACTTTGCTAGTAGTACCTGGTGCAGGATTGAGAATCAGATATACCTTGGATGCGTCAAAATGTTCCGTGAGGGATGCGCCTTTCGTTGCTTGGGCATACTCGGATTGAATGAGCCACTTTCCACCAAGTGAAAATTGGTCGAGTGGAACCATCTTCTCGTCCTGCACTGGAATTGTGAAGCTTCCATTTGGATAGTTTGGCGATGGGTAACCATATTGAGAGCGGTTGCTACCAAAGTAAGTCTCTGGCGTCAGCTGGGTCTGCGGAGTCATATCAGGTAGATCGGAGGGAGCTACCGTGATCTTCTTCCCCTGATCTGCAAGGAGGGTGCGAATTGCTTGCTCAGTCTCACCGTAATTGCCTTCACCGTATTCATGACGAACGATCTTGCCCGATGGGTCTATCAGATATTCAGCAGGCCAATACTCATTGTTATATGAGTTCCACGTTGAGTACTTGTTATCAAGGGCGACTGGGTATGGAATGCCATAACGCTTGATTGCCGAATTGACGTTCCCGGCATCCTTTTCAAAGGCAAACTCGGGAGTGCTCACTCCTACAACTTCAAATCCGGCAGAGTGGTACTTGTTATACCAAGCCTCAACATGCGGCAAGGTACGCAAACAGTTGATACAACTGTAGGTCCAGAAATCGACCAACACGACCTTGCCTTTAAGGGAGGCAATGGTCGCCGGCGATGAAGTGTTTAACCACTTTTCAATTCCAGAGAATTCTGGTGCTTGGCTTGGGGCTTGGTCACTTCCATTAAATAACCCCGCTACAAATCCGTTGGCGGTATTAGGAACAATCTTTGTGCCCTTAAGTTTTGAAAGGGCTTTTGTCACACTTGAAGTTCTCTCAATACTTGTGAGCGCGTTGGTATACGAAGGAACAGCATTAAGTAGTTTGGCCTCAATCGTCTTGTCGTAGTTTGTATAGATTGCAACAGCGGTAAGGATCATTACCAGGCCAGATGCCATTTGGATGCGGCCGGTGTGCTTAGACAATCGACGTGACCGTGCCAATAGCTTCTGCCCTCCGACGGCAAACCCAAAGAGAGGGATAGAAACACCAGCTACGTAGAAAATCGTCACAATGACAGTCTCGAATGAGATCTTGTTTGTTCCAGCCAGCACCGCAACTGAAGCGAGGATCGGCCCGCTACATGGGGTCCAGACAATTCCAAGAGCCAAGCCAGTAATAAATCCACCGCTGAAGTCGGTGCGTTGATTGCGCCCGACTCCCCCAAATCGTCCGCTCAAACGCGAGATCGATGCCTCCATCCTTCTGGATAGAGCAGGTACCACCATAGATAAACCGATGACAAGTAGAACTACTACTGCCACTTTGCGTAATACATTGGGGTTAAGGCCGAAAGAACTTTCAAGTGCTGAAATAGCGAGCGTAAAAAAGGCATACGAGATTGCGACACCTGCGGTGATACCGAGAGGTCTACGTTTGGACTTTGATTGTGTGACATCTGCTAAAACGATTGGGAGTAATGGCCAGATACACGGTGCCAAAATTGTAAAGAGACCCGCAATAAAGGCCACCACATAGAGAACGATCATTATTTTGCTCCCAACTTAGATTCTTCACTAACAACTGGATTGACGCGGCGGTGCTTGTCATAAAAAACTTTGCTTTTGCGCAACATCCCGCAATGAGCCATATCGCACCATCTCCTCGACTTGTTTTTACTCTCATCAATAAATAGCGCTTCGCAGTCTTCACCTTCACACTTCTTCACTCGCGACAGATCGACGGTGACCAAGATGTCCTCTACTGCTAGTGCGAACTCGCTGATGCGACGCGCGCTTGGCGAAAGACCTACAAGTTCAAATTCAATCTCAGAGGTACTCGGTTTCAGGCGCCGGTGTTGATGTGCCTTTCCTGTGAGTTCACCGAATCTCTTCATTGTCTTAGTGTCGAAGTTCTTGCGACTAGTCACGCTTTGCAACACATCTCGTAGCACGGCGATATCGGAGTTGGGTTCTAGGGTCTCATCGTTGATGGCCTCAAAGAGCGCGTCCAATTCCATGGGACTAGATTGGCAGAAGGTCCAGAAAAAGGCAACCACCTAAAAGCATTTTACTGGTTGCTTTTTTCTACGCCTAGGTTTACCCTCTGGCTACCAACCAGTCTTAGAGGGAGATCTCAATGAAAATTGTGCGAATTACCACGATTGTCACCATCATCACGATAGCTGCAGCCACTCCGGCCTTGGCTTCTACTCCGACGGCTATGCCTCACACCATGAAGCATGACGCTATGAAACACACCACCATGAAACATACGACTGTTATGAAACACACCACCGTCATGAAGCACGACACGATGATGGCCCACCCAAAGCCTTCAAAGACTAAGTAACTTATCAGAGGAGTTGGTTCGGGAAGACTTAGTTAGGGGCCGTAAGCGCTAAGCCTTCCCGAATCGACGCTCGCGTTCATTATAAATTTCAATCGCTTTCCAGAGAGTCGTTCGATCAACATCCGGCCAGAGCACATCCATGAAAACCATTTCGGCATAGACCGACTGCCAGGGCAAGAAGTTAGATGTTCGCTCCTCCCCCGAAGTTCGCAGGAATAAATCAACATCGCTCATCTGCGGGTTATACAAGTACTTCTCTAGAGTCCTGCAACTAATTTTTTCAGCGCTCAACTTATTGAGTTTTACATCTGTGGCGATTTCCTTAATCGCATCAACGATTTCGGTTCTGCCACCATAGTTAACGCACATGTTGAGTGTGAGAACTTTATTGCGCTTAGTGAGATCTTCTGCCTCTTGTAATTCTGTGATCACAGATTTCCAGAGTCGACCTGGCTTGCCTACCCAGCGAACTCGAACACCCAGCTCATGCATCTCATCGCGGCGACGACGCAATACATCACGATTAAATCCCATGAGGAACTTGACCTCATCGGGACTGCGGCGCCAGTTCTCGGTAGAAAATGCATAAGCGCTAATCTCTTTAACGCCGATATCGATCGCACCTTTAACTACATCTAGTAGTGCAGCTTCTCCCGCTTCATGACCTGCAGTACGCGGAAGTCCACGCTTCTTGGCCCAACGTCCATTGCCATCCATGACGATAGCAACGTGGTTGGGAACGTTGGCGACCTTGGGAGGTTTAGGCGAGCTCATGATCAAATTCTCTCAACAAGTGGCAGGCTCCGAAGACCACGCTCCAGATGCCATTGCAGGTAGGCGGCAATCAGACCTGAGGCCTCGCGACGATATCTCTGCTCACTCGAAGAAGCGAACTCCCAATCCCCACTCAAGAGTTGCTGCATGAGTTCTAAAGTTTGCAAATGTGGGGTGGGAGCGGCGCTCGGTTTGCAGTCTGCGCAGACACTTCCACCACCAACAAGAGAGAAATACTTGTGTGGACCAGGCGCGTTACATCTAGAACAGTTGGTAAGTGAAGGTGCATATCCAGCGACAGCGAGTGAGCGCAGCAGAAATGCGTCGAGAATCAATGAGGCGTCGTAGGTCTCGTGTGCCAGCGCTTTGAGCGCACCGACAAGTAATAAGTATTGTTGCAAAGCTGGTTCGTGTTCGTGAGAGACAAAGCGCTCTGCGGCTTCCAAAATTGCTGAGGCAACGGTCCAGCGTTGGTAATCCAACGACAAAGCGTCACCATAATTTTCCAGGCTGACCGCCTGGGTTACTGTGTCGAAAGTTCGACCCGAGTAGAGCTGCAGGTCCACATGCGATGCCGGCTCAAGACGTGCGCCCCACCTAGATTTGGTGCGACGCACGCCCTTGGCCACAGCTTTGATTCGCCCATGCTCACGGGTAAAGAGGGTGATGATCCGGTCGGCCTCACCTAATTTTTGGGTGCGCAGAACGATCGCTTGATCGCGGTAGACCGACATGGGTCCACCGTATCGCGTACTACTGTCGCAAGCCTCGATTTACCGCCGAGACGACCGCCTTGAGGGCGGCTGTTGTGGTGCTGGGGTCGATTCCAACTCCCCAGAAGACATGGCCGCCGACTTCGCACTCTAGGTAGGCAGCGGCTTTGGCATCGCCACCGGCAGATAGAGCGTGCTCGTAGTAATCCAGTACTCGCACTCCGGCGTCACCGACATGCTTGTTCATGATGTCGACGAAGGCTGCGATCGGACCATTACCGGTTCCGGTTAAGGATTGAATGGCGTGATGATCCAGCAGCTCGACGCTGAGGTTTACATCCTCATCCAAGTGGCTGCTCTGTGAAAGGCCAACCAACTTAAAGCGTCCCCATTGATTGTCAGAGGCGGGCAGATACTCATCTTCAAAGATCTTCCAGAGTTCGTCAGGGGTTACTTCTCCCCCCTCAGAATCAGTCTTTGATTGCACTACTTGAGAAAATTCAATCTGGAGCCGACGTGGCAAATCGAGTTGGTGCTCGTTCTTCATCAAGTAAGCGACGCCACCCTTACCCGATTGTGAATTAACGCGGATAACAGCCTCATATGAGCGACCAATATCCTTAGGATCGATCGGAAGATACGGAACTGCCCACGTGTGTTGATCAATATGAACGCCAGCCGTATCGGCATCGCGTTGCATATGCTCCAATCCTTTTTTGATCGCATCCTGGTGCGAACCAGAAAATGCGGTAAAGACCAGGTCGCCGCCATAAGGATGACGCTCTGGAACACGCAGTTGATTGCAATACTCCACCGTGCGACGAATCTCATCGATGTTAGAGAAATCGATATGCGGATCAATCCCGTGACTAAATAAATTAAGACCGAGTGTTACCAAGCAGACATTGCCGGTGCGCTCACCATTTCCGAAGAGTGTGCCTTCGATGCGATCTGCTCCAGCTAAGTAAGCAAGTTCGGCTGCCGCTACACCAGTGCCGCGATCATTATGTGGGTGCAAAGATAAGACAACAGAATCGCGATACTTCAAGTTGCGGTGCATCCATTCAATTGAGTCGGCATAGACGTTAGGCGAGGCCATTTCAACGGTCGCAGGTAAATTGATGATCGTCTTGTGATCTGGAGTCGGCTTCCAAATATCGTTTACCGCGTCGCAGACCTCTTTGGCATATTCCAACTCGGTGCCGGTGTAAGACTCTGGGCTATATTCGAAGAACACGGTTGTGCCTGGCACAGTTGCGACTAAATCTAGACAGATCTGAGCGCCATCTGTTGCGATCTTTTTAATGCCCGCTTTATCTTGGCCAAAGACCACCCGGCGTTGCAGCGTCGAAGTCGAGTTGTAAAGGTGGATTACAACTTGCTTGGCGCCTTTGATGGATTCGAAGGTTCGCTCAATCAACGGACGACGTGCTTGGGTCAAGACCTGGATAACAACATCATCCGGAATTAACTCCTCTTCAATGATCTTGCGAACAAAATCAAAATCGAGTTGTGAGGCGCTGGGGAAACCGACCTCGACCTCTTTGTAACCCATCTTGACCAAGAGATTAAACATGGTCAGCTTGCGATGCGGATCCATAGGATCAATAAGGGCTTGATTGCCATCGCGTAGATCTACCGAACACCACTGCGGGGCCTTAGTTATGCGCTTGGAAGGCCAGGTGCGATCTGATAAATCGACAGGGATAAATGGTGCATATCGATGCACTGGCATGGTGGAAGGTTGTTGGTCTGGATATTTCATGAACGTGCTCCTTTAAATTCGCTGGGGCTCTTTGCCGTCTGATTGGTTAACCGGCAAGGCAAAACCCCCGCGAGCGAGGTGACCGGTTAGTTGGCCCCGCCGCGGCAGCGAAGGAGGAGGCTGCGCAAGATCATGTGTCTAGGTTACTAGAGCCCGTGAGCCGCAGCAACAGCCGCATATCGAATCTGACCAGCATGGACATTTAGCCCTGATCCGAGCGCAGGGTCGCTAGATACCGCAGGCTCCCAACCCAAATCTGCTATAGCGAGCGCATATTTAATGGTGGCATTAGCCAGCGCGTAGGTGGAGGTCGCAGGGACAGCACCTGGCATATTGGCCACGCAGTAATACAAGGAATCGTGAACTTTGAAGGTTGGCTCAGCGTGTGTGGTGGCGCGAGATCCTTCGAAGCATCCGCCTTGATCAATTGCAACATCAACCAATACTGAACCCGGCTTCATCTTGGCGACTAAATCGTGCGTAACCAACTTTGGAGCCTTTGCTCCGGGTACAAGCACCGCACCAATAACTAAATCAGCCGCTATGCATTGTTGCTCAATCTCGTATTTAGATGAAGCTAACGTCTTCACCTGTCCCGCAAAGATCTGATCAATCTCGGCCAATCGTGACAAGTTAAGATCGAGGATAGTGACATCTGCGTGCATGCCATGCGCAATGGTCGCTGCAGCAACTCCAACTACTCCCCCGCCAAGGATTACAACTTTTCCGGGACGAACTCCTGGAACTCCAGGGAGTAAAACACCTCGTCCACCTTCAGGTCGTTGCAGAGCGGTTGCGCCAACTTGTATCGACATGCGTCCGGCAACTTCTGACATCGGAGCAAGAAGTGGCAAGGTGCGATTGAGCTCTACGGTTTCATATGCAATGGCGGTTACACCTTGCTTCATCAGCGCAAGAGTTAAATCTTTATCTGCTGCCAAATGTAAGTAGGTAAAGAGAATCTGACCCTGGCGCATCTTTGGATATTCGACAGCGATCGGCTCTTTAACTTTCATGATCATCTCGGCGCGCTCCCACACCTCATCAGCAGTAGCAACGATTTGTGCTCCGGCCGCCACATAATCTGCATCGCTGATCGCAGATCCAACCCCGGCGCCGCTCTCAATAAGAACGGTGTGATGAACGCTCAGAGCGTGTGCTCCGGAGGGGGTTAGTGCAACTCGGGATTCGTTATTTTTGATCTCTTTGGGCACACCAATAATCATGAGATGGATGCTACTCCGATTGGGCTTGTGATTCCCCGTAGATGGCCGCGCAGATCTTAGGATGAAGGTCTGCTCTCATCTGTGTGAAGGCAGATGGTGGCCAACCAGCGGCAAAGGTGCGTCGTAGCAACTTCGCCATCTGATATTTAGGACTATCTTCAAAGGCCCTATCTAGTGCGCGTTGAGCCAGTGCACCATCTCCGCGCTCATATGACGCGGTAGCAAAGATGACCGCGACTGGAGCTACATAACCTTTGGGCGCCACGCGAAGTAACCAACGCCACATATCCCACAATTGATCATCGGATCCTTGGCCAGTGAAGCCCATTGCATAGTCACGAACTTGTAAGTCATGAAGTCGGACCAAAACAAGTGCAATGAGCTCTTTGTCGAGCACCACCCCAACCTGAATAAAAGTCAGAGCCAGCTGGTTAATCGCATCAGCACCTTCACGCTGATATGCGTTGACTTCGTCCGATTCATAATCGATTTCCGTAACGGCCTTAATCGCCTTAAGCAACTCTTTATCAATTGGATTTGCCGCAATAGAACGCTTCATCTCATCAAGATCTAAAAATGGCAGGGGGTTACCCGCAGCGACTTGTTCTGCCGTTACTCGGCTATCGGAGAGCTCGGGGACCGGATTGCCCTCCGGCGGGCAGCAGTCAAGATCGGCGCAGAGGCTGGAGCGAAATCTTCCGTTTCGAACTTCGATGCACTCTTTAACGATGATTGAGTAGCCAGAAATGATCTCTCGAACCACCAATAACGGATCGCTCCCGCCAACGGTCGTTGGGAGATATCCAACAATGATCGCCTCGCTCGCCTTCTCGCGAAGTAGATGCGCGGCAATAGTTTTGCTGATCCCCTCGATACTTTCGCTATCTGGAAAATCAACGCGCATCGCCATGACGACTTTATCGTCGCGCAACGCCATAGCGACCAAAGAATCTTGTGGGTGATAGCCGACCATAAATGGAACGGCGGCTAAGAGATCATGAGGAGAGTTCAATTCAGTTGCAGTATGTGTAGTCATGGCTTAAAGATGGTGCGCAGTAGTGTCACCACAATCAGTGCCCAGATAGATATGTGCATAACTTCAGCGTGTGAAATTCGTTGGTGCAGGTGATACCTGAATCGTTGCCGATGCGCTCTGCACAATCGCACCGCCAAGTATTGGAACCATTGCCGCCCCTTGAGCAGCCCATGATCCTGCCCACGAGATAGCTAGATTGACGGTGTAGATACCAGCGCTCTTATATGTATGGGTAATCGTTGAATCCGGATATGGACCCCCCGCACTGGATGTAGTGAATGTGCTGCCATCCCCAAAGTTCCAGACAAATGATGGGTTCATCAAGACATTTACGCCAACCCCTAAAATTGTCGTCACCACGCTAAAAGCAGAGTTGGTATCGCTCCAGAAATAGACGGGAACGCCTGTAAGCGCGCCATTACTGGGTTGATACAAAATTTTGCTCCCAGGTAAGAGACGAGTGATCTGATCCGATAGCGAGAGAGCTGCCGTGACAACCTTATGAACTACGGTCGGCTTCTTCTTAACTGGTGGCTTATAAGGTCTATGAACTCTCGGAGTTACCTTGTAAGGAATCCACGTCTGCGGCTTTGGCTTCACAATTGGCCTGGGCCTCGGAACGTAGGGTCGAGTTGGCGCGGGTCTGGGATGCGGAGCCAGCGTCGTTCCCGGTCGATTCTGATTAGCAGTAATAATTAATTGGTGTGTACTCGGGTCGGTGTAGACCTGGACGCACGGACCTGCCGCGCAGTTAGCCGCCATCAGTAAACCTGCCAAAAAGATCATCTTTGAAGGCTAAGAGGGAGTACGTTCACAAGCGCTTCACTCCCAGATGCCCTGTGTATGCGAGAAAGTTGTGGAAAGTCATGCCACGCTAGGAACATGGCATCTCGGGATGGCGACGGCTGGATTCAGTGCAGCTGCGGCAATAAGCACTGGGGGCTACATGGCGCCGCCGGGCTCTTGCTCGTCCGCGATGGAACCATCTTGTTACAGCATCGCGCTCCCTGGGTCCACAACGGTGACACTTGGGGAATTCCTGGTGGCGCAAAGGACAGCCACGAATCCATCTTGGAAGGCGCTAAGCGTGAGGCTCGCGAGGAGTTAGGAATCGATACAGATTTAATTGAACCTATCTATACCTTCACTGATAATCACGGCCCGTGGCGTTACGACACCATCATCGCTTTAGTAAGCCCAGAGTTAGTCGCTCATGAGATGAACGATGAATCGCAAGAGATTCGTTGGGTCGCCTTCGAGGATGTATCAGCGATGCATCTTCATCCATCATTTGCGAAACATTGGCCGGATTTAAAGGCCTTGCTCGGAGAACTGCTTATCTAAACGCTTGAGAGACTCTTTAACCACGACACCATCGCTGGTGCGGTAGAACGGTGGCATGGAGTTAAGCAAAATTGAGCCGTAACGCTTTGTAACAATTCTGGAATCCAAAATTGCCACAACTCCCCGATCGTCAATCGATCTAATCAATCGCCCAGTACCTTGCGAAAGCAAGAGCGCCGCACGAGGTAACGAAACCTGCATAAATCCAGAGCCTCCTGATTTATCAGCCTGAGCAGAGCGTGCACTCATGACTGGTTCATCAGGGCGTGGGAAGGGAATGCGATCAATTGCAACCAAAGTACAAGAAGGTCCAGGAACATCTATCCCTTGCCATAGCGAGATCGTACCGAGCAAAATCGAACGGGGGTCCTTAGCGAATTTCTCAACCAGTGGTCCTACAGAATCACCACGCCGCTGAGTGATGATCGGCATCTTGAGTTCCGCTAATACTCGGCGCAGATGCTCGTCGGCCATCTCAACGCCACGCCACGAACTAAAGAGCGCCAATGTGCGACCACCGGCAGCTTCAATCAACTCCCCTAGTTCAGTAAGCGCATCCTTAGCGGGACCATCGCGTCCCGGCTCTGCTAGATGTCGAGGCAGGTACAACATTCCCTGCGAGGCAAAATCAAAGGGCGATCCGACATCGAGCATCTGGACATTGGCGGGATCAATCGCTCCGCGACTCTCTTCGCTTTCTTCGTCGATATCTTGGCCAACAACAAATCCGATTGATCGTGCGATCGCATCGAAAGATTTGCCGATCGTGAGTGTTGCCGACGTTGCAATCACCGGAGACTCAGTTAATAAATTGCGGCGCAACACATCAGATACTTCTAGAGGTGCTAAATACAGAGAGGAGAAGGTTGGTTCAAACCACATCACTTGTTCGGCGCTTGGACGTAACATCTTGGTGGCGATGGTCTGAATCTCAGAGGTGGCACCTTTCACACGCGCGCGCTGGGCCATGAGATCAGATTCGATGACATCTGAATCTGCATTAATCAGCGCAACAACCGCCGCTGATGCCTCTTTCACCTTACGAATCGGAGACTCAAGTTGTTTGGGGAGTTCGGGAAGACGCCCTGATTTGCTTGGATCGTTACGCACATCTGCCGCAAAATCAGCGAGTGCTTCGGCAAATTCATCTGCCGCTTTATTGAAGGCAATCGTTGCCTTGCTCGGAATATGTTTGGCAGCCATCTTGGCGGCGCGCTCCACCCGAGCCGCGGTTAATTCCTCCGTAACAGCTTGAGTCGTGCGATCCATAAATTCGTGTGCTTCATCCAAAATAACTGCGTCGCGATCGGGCAAGATGGCATGGTTGTCTACGATTTCTATTGCAAGCAAAGTGTGATTAGTGACGACTACATCGGCGGTCTGCGCCTTGGCTTTAGCGGCGATAGCGAAGCACTGTGAGCCAAAGGCGCAATCATCTTTACCAATGCACTCTCGACCTGAGACCGAGTTTGCCGCCCAAACTCTGCGATCGACGTCAGGGGCATCGTCGCGATCCCCCGTTATTCCCGGAGTTGTGGCCCAGGCCCTGAGGCGTTTCTGGTCCTTCTCGAGGATGCCGATCTCCATCAAAACTTCGCCATCTGGATCTTGCTCGGCACCATTCATCTTCTGCAGGCAGAGATAATTTCCAACGCCCTTGTAAACGGCAAAGGTTAGATCGCGCTTTAAGACTTTCTCTAACGCTGGCTGAATCTTCGGAAGATCTCGTTCAACTAGTTGCCTTTGCAGCGCTAAAGTGGCGGTTGCTACTAAAACCTTCTTGCCGTGAACCAATGCCGGAACTAAGTAAGCCAGCGATTTGCCTGTCCCGGTGCCAGCCTGCACTAACAGGTGATGCCTATCGGTGAGCGCATTAGCTACCGCCTCGGCCATCTGAATCTGGCCTTCGCGGGGTTGGCCACCAATCGCTTCAATTGCTGCAGAAAGTGCCTCGCCCACCAACTTCATCTGTTGGTTCTTAGCGTTGGACATTCACCCAGCCTATCCAAGAGCGCTCACACCTCCTCGATATCCACACTTTGTTGGCTAATACGCCCAACTCAAACGGATGAAACCTAACTTTGAGCTCTTACACCCTCTTTTCTCAAATCTTCCCCGTCACTGGTGCACGACCAGTGTGGCGAGAAGAGAGGAGGTCTGTATATGTTGATTATCGGATGGATTGCGAACGTGATCGCCTTTTTCGGTTTGTTGACCCAATGGGTGCAAATACGAAAGGCTCGCCGCAGCAGCGACGAGGCCCATTCGTAACACACTTACTACCCGTAAGCAGGTGAGTCGGGGTTTACGCCCCGGTTCACTTGTAAAAAAATACCACAAAAAAGAACCCCGGCCGCTAGACCGAGGTTCTATTCTTAACTACTTTCTTTGCTTGCGGGTCTAGCGACGGATCTTGTGTGAAGTGACATCCGAGTGGCAGTAACTCGAAGCCATTTCTCTAGCCAGCCTTCACCACATACGCTAGGTAGTACTTCTTCGATTGAGAAGTAGCCATTGTGATGAGGTAGCTCCCGGGGGTAGAAGCAGATATCGCGGGAATTATTGCAACGCCAGTTGCGGACGACTTAATTGTTCCAAGCATGACCGTCTTGGTACCGATGAGGATCGTGACAGATAGGTACATGTTC
>Ga0118677_10010163_pt1 | contig 14473 bp, 9 predicted proteins | sample AliMusrvi5mmetaG_FD_86154 | JGI IMG/M metagenome (GOLD analysis project Ga0118677, IMG submission 86154) | reverse complement strand
GTGGAAGGTGATGGGAAAAGTAATCTACATCCGGACGAGCGATCGCGTCCTTCTCCGTTTCGAGGATCCGAACCGGGTGCGGGTCTGGCTGTCCAGCGGCCGCCTGTCCCGGGACGACGTCTACCTCGGACAGGACCAGGCGTGGCATCCCCTGTCGGACCTCGTGGACCTGGCCGGGGCCCTGGTGCAGGCCCCCGCGCTCGCGGGGCCCGACACGACCGAGCCGGCGCGCGCGGCGGCAGTTGCAGCGGCCCCGGCTCCCGTGCGGCGGCAGGTTTCCGCGCCGGCCCCGGTGCCCGTTGCTCCCTCGGCGCCCCCGGCCCGTGCCGCGGGGGGCTCGAGGAACGCCAGGGTCCGTCCGAACGCGAAACCCAGCGACTGCCCCCGCTGGACGATCACGCCGGCCCGTCCGCGGCGGCCGTTGCAGCGATGCCGGTTGCGGCGCCCCAGCCGCAGGCGACCCCCCCCTTCGTGCCGATCGTCGATGCCAGGGCGGAGGTCGATGTCCCGGCATCGTATGAGGTGCCTGCCGTGTCGATTCCGGAACCCGCGGTGAATCCTCCGCAGGCGATGGGACCGGCTCCCTCCGCGTTCGAACCCGTCGTCCAGGCAGTCGTCGAGTTCCACAGGCCCGCGAGGCAGGTGGAAGCCGCTCCTGCGGATGAGGCGATGGCCTTCCCGAGCGAGGTGGACCCCTTTGCCAGGTCCCGTGACGGCGACCTGTGGGCCTCCGACCCGATCGGCCGCGCAAGCCGCCGCAAGGTGCTGATCAAGCGGGTGATCCCGTTTGCGCTGCTGGTGGCCCTGGGGCTGGGAGGTGTCGTGGCCCTGGCCGTGCTGTACCGCGAGGCCGCGATCCCGGAACTGGCGGCCCCGGTGCCGCCGACACCCTCCGAGTCGGCGGTCTTGACGGCCAGGTCGGCCGAACCCGCTGCCGCTGCGCCGTCCCCGGCCCCCGAGGGCAAGGGAGCCGTCGCGCCTGCCCCGGTCGCGCCTGCCCCGGTTGCTGCACCGGCCGTTGCCCCGGTGCCTGCCGCCGTCCCTGCCGCTGTCCCTGCCGCCGTTCCCGCCCCCGTGGTCGCTCCTTCCGCCGCGATTCCCCCGGCGCCCGAGCGGGTGCCGACTACCCGGACCCCTGAACCCGCCCCGGTGGCGCCGCCGGTGCCTGTCCCCGCACGGGCGGTCGAACCGGTCCGGGCCGTCGAGGCGCCGGCCAGGACCGTCGCCGAACCTCCGGCGCGTGCCCCCGCTCCGGAGCCCTCGCAGCGGACGTCACCGGCCCTGCGTGAAAAGGCCGTCGTCGAGCCTTCCGCCCGGGCGAAGGCTTCCGCGGAACCGTCCGAAACGGGAGTGCGGGAACTGAAGATGCCGGCCCGCGAAGCCGTCGCGAAGCCGGTACGCGGTTCCCCGGTCGGGGATGCGGTCGCGTCCACGGAGGAACCCGGGACCTACGACGCCCACATGGCCGCGGGGAACCGCGAATTGAACCGGAACCCGGCGGTGGCGCTGGATGAATTCCGGCTGGCGGCCCAGGCGCGCCCCGGCCGGGTCGAACCGGTGGCCCGGATGGGCGAGTGCGCGGTGCGGATGGGGGACCTGGACAACGCCGATCGGCAGTTCCGGGCGGCCCTGAAGCTGGGCGCCTCGTACGGGCCGGCCCTTGTCGGAATGGCCCGAATCCAGAAGGCCAAGGAAAACGTGTCGGACGCTCGCTACTATTACACCCGCTACCTCGAGGTGAACCCGAAGGGCTCGCAGGCCGAGGAGGCCCAGTCCTACCTGGAACGGAACCCCTAGGGCCGGCGGTCGTCCCGCCGTGGCGAGGATGCCCATGCCCGAGCCCGATCCCCGTTCGAACCCGACCGAAACCCTGCTGGTCCAGAACACGGTCCGTTCCCGTTGGCGATCGGGGCCGGGGTCCCTGGAGGCCCTGGCTTCGGAGTGGCCCGAGGGCGCGACGCGGGCCGTGGTGATCGCGGATCGTCGGGCGTGGCGGGCCTGGGGCCCCGATATCGCAGGGACGCTTTCGCGGATCGTCGCGATGCCGGTCGTGATCGGTGTGGCTCCGGGCGAGCGGTCGAAGCACCCGGCCGTCTGGATCCGGCTGGTCCAGGCCCTGCTGCGGGCGGGCGCCGACCGGTCGACCGTGGTGGTCGCGGTGGGCGGCGGCGTCACGACCGACCTGGCAGGCTTCGCGGCCGGGACCTGCCTGCGCGGGCTGCCCGTGATCCTCGTGCCCACCACCCTGGTGGGGCAGGTCGATGCCGCCCTGGGAGGCAAGACGGCGCTGGACCTTCCGGAAGGAAAGAACCTGGTGGGCGCCTTCCACTGGCCGGTCGCGGTCGTGTCCGACCCCCGCTTCCTGGACACGCTGCCGCGGCGCCACGTGCGCAACGGGCTGGCGGAAATGGTCAAGGCCGGGCTGGTGGGCGACCCGGGGTTGCTGGCCGTCCTGGATCGGGATGCGAAGCGTCTGGCCGCCGGCCGCCCTCCGGATGCCGAAACGGTCCACCGTGCGGCCCGGGTGAAGTGGGACATCCTGGGGCAGGATCCCTTCGAGCATGGGCTGCGCCGCGTCCTCAACCTGGGGCATACCGCGGGTCACGCCATCGAGGCGGCGTCCCGGTTCCGGGTGACCCACGGCGAGGCGGTGGCAGCGGGCCTGGTGGTGGCCGCCCGGGTGGCCGTGCACCTCACCGGCTTCCCGCGGGCCGAGGTGGAATCCCTGCGCGAACGGCTGCGCCGCCTGGGCCTGCCCGACGGGCCGCAGGTCACGTTCGATGAGGCGAGGCCCTTCCTGGCCCGGGACAAGAAGGCGCGGCAGGGAGGCATCCGCATGGCCCTCCCGCGGGTCCCCGGGGTCATGGAGCCTGGCGATGGCGACTGGACCGTGCACGTGGATGAAAGCCTGCTGCTGGAGTGCTGGCATGGCGTTGCCTGACGGTGCCCCGCGGCTGTGCGTGACCGGTGCCGAACCCTCCATCGTCGCCCTCGCGGCGCGCCTCGTGTCCGGTGACCCCGCCGATCTGCAGGAGGTCCGATTCGACCACCTGCGCGACCTGGACGACCGGGTGTACGACCTGCTGGCGGCCCATGGGCCGCGGATCGTGGCCACCTGCCGGCGACGGGTCGACGGCGGTCGATTCGAGGGGGCCGAGCACGAACGCCTGGCGATCCTGTGCCGGGCGGCAGCGACGGGCGTCGCGTTCGTCGACGTCGAAGCGGACATGGTGGGGCGCGCTGGCGCGGTCGGGATCCCGGCCGAGCGCACCGTGGCGTCCGTCCACGCGCCGGACGTGGCGGCCCTGGATGCCGTCGCGGGTGCCCTGGCCGGGCTTCCTGCGGCGATGATCAAGATCGCCGCCCCGATCCAGGGCGCCGCCGACCTTCTGGCGCTGCGCAGGGTGCGCAAGCGCCTGGGCGATCGTCCGGTCGTCGCGGTCGGGATGGGGGACGCCGGGATCTGGACGCGCATCCGTCCCGGGGATGTCGGCTCGGCCTGGTCGTTCGTCGCCTCGGAAGAGGGCCTTTCGACGGCGCCCGGACAGATCACCCGGGAGCGGGCGATCGCCCTGCGGGTCCGGGAATCGAACCGCCTGCGGCCGGTCGCGGTGGTCGGCGGCCCGCAGGTCGTGCATTCGCTGGGTACCGACGTCTACAACCGGCTGCTGGCTGCCCGGGGCATCGACGTCCAGTACCTGCCCCTCCCCGCGGCCTGGTGGGAGGAGGTCGCCGAGGCGGCAGAAACCTTCGGGATCCTGGGGCTGTCGGTGACGATGCCGTTCAAGCGGGACGCCTTCGATGCGGCGGCGGTCCGGGACGAATCGGCGGCGACCCTGGGCGCCGCGAACACCCTGGTGCGCCTGCCCGACGGGACGTGGAGGGCTGCCAACACCGACGTGATCTCGGCCCGGTGGCTGCTGGCGGGCCTGGGGTTGCGAGCCGGCCATGCGGTGCGCGTGCTGGGCGCCGGGGCGACCGCGGTGACCGTCGGGTTCGCTGCCGACGCTCTGGGCGCTCGGGTGACGCTGGCGGCACGGGATCCTGATCGGTGCCTTCACGCGCTGGCCTCCCTGCCGGAGGGCGTCGCCGGCCGTGCCGCCGCGTGGGATGTCATTCCCTGGGTGCGACGTGCGTCGGGGCCGATCGACCTCCTGGCGAACACCACGCCCGTCGGCGCCGACGGTGCGAGCTGCCCGTGGGAGGACGACAGCACGATCCCGGCCCGGGTCCTGGACGTGGTTCGCCCGAAAAACGGGATCTCCCCGCTGGTGCAACGCGCTCGTGCGGTCGGCCGACGGACCGCCGACGGTCTGGCCTTCTGGTGTCGTCAGGGTGCGGCCCAGGCGAGCCTGCTGGCCGGGCTGGACGTGTCGCCGGGGGACCTCCTGGAAGCGGCTCGCCGGCTGGGCCGGGCCGACGGTCTTCCGGTTCGACCCGTCGGTCTCATGGATGCACCCGAGGCGACTTCGTCTCCGGCGAGCGTTTCCTGTGGAAACCCGTCGCCTGCGCCTGCGCGCTCGGCTGGGGACGCTGGGCGCGCGGGGGCACGCAGGCCGGTGCGCATCTGCGTGCCGGGGTCCAAGAGCGCGACGCAGCGGGCCCTGGTGCTGGCGGCGCTGGCCGGGTCTCCGTCGACGATCGGCAACGCCTCGCCTTCGGACGACTCGCTGGACCTCGCCGTGGCCCTGACCGCCGTGGGTGCCCGGTTCGACGTCATCCCCGAGGGCCTGCGCGTGACGCCGGGACCCCTCCGCCTGCCATCGGGACCGGTGCCGTGCGGGGAAGGTGCGACCACGGCCCGGTTTGCCGCCAGCCTGGCCCTCCGGCTGGATGGGCCCCTGGTGCTGGACCTGGGCGCCCGCCTTCGCGAGCGCCCGTGGGGCGCACATGGAAAGGCCCTGCAGGCGGCCGGCGTCGACCTTCACCTGGATCCGGCGACGGGCCGCCTGGTGGTCCGCAGGACGGGCCCGACCCCCGCCGAGGTCGTCGTCGATCTGTCCGGTTCCAGTCAGCCCGCCTCGGGCCTGCTGCTGGTCGCGCCGGGCCTGCCGTCGGGACTCCAGGTACGGCCCTCGGGACCCGTGGCATCGCGGTCCTACCTGGACCTGACGATGGCGTGGCTGCGGCGGTTCGGCGTGGATGCCGAGGAGCGCGACGGCGTCTGCCGGGTGCCCCCGTGCGCCTACCCGGGGCGTTCGGTGGAGTCGGGAGCGGATTGGAGCCTCGCCGCGTTCTGGATGGCGGCCGAGCGCGTCACCGGCCGGCGGGCCGACCTGCCGGGCCTGGACCCGTCGGACGGCCAGGGCGACGTGATCTTCACCACGTTTGTCGAATCGTTGGGCGTCGCGGGCGATCACGTCTTCGACCTGGGCTCGACGCCGGACCTGCTGCCTCCGCTGGTGCTGGCGGCGCTGTTCGCGGACGCGTCTGTGCGGATCGTCGGCGTTGCCCACGCACGGCAGAAGGAATCGGACCGCCCGGCGGTGCTGGCCCGGGAGCTGGGTCGACTGGGGGCCCGGATCACGGAAACCCCGGACGGCCTGGTGGTCGAGCCCTGCGGCCGCAGCCTGCGCGGGCCCGCGGTGCTGGACCCGTCCGGCGATCACCGCATGGCCATGGTCTTCGGGATCCTGTCCCTGGCGGTGCCGGGCATCGAGATCCGGGATCCCGGCTGCGTCACGAAGTCCTACCCGGGGTTCTGGGAGGACCTGGAGGCGTACCGATGCGCTCGGTGATTGCCCTGGCGGGGATGCGCGGCGCGGGCAAGACGACCATCGGCCGGCTGCTGGCGGCACGCCTGGGGATTCCCTTCGTGGATGCCGATCAGGCGGTCGAGGCTCGGCTGGGGGTTTCCATCCCGCAGCTCTTCGCCCTGGGGCGGATCGCCGAATTCCGGGCGGTCGAGGCCCGGGTCCTCTGCGAGGCGCTTGACGCAGGAGCGGGCGTGGTCGCCACCGGGGGCGGCGCCGTGGAGGACGAGGGAACGCGGCGCCTCCTGACCCGCGCCTTCACGGTCTGGCTGGCGTGCCCGGTCGGCACCCTGTGCCAGCGGGTGCTGGGGAGCGACCGTCCACCCGTCACCGGGGGTGCCGTCGCGGACGAAATCCCGACCCTGCTGGCCCGACGCCAGGCCGGGTATGCGGCCTGCTCCCGACTGGTCGTGGACACGGCCGTCCTGGGCCCCGACGAGGTGTGCGATGCGATCGAACACGCGTGGAGATGCCTTCCGGATCACGACCTTCGGTGAGTCCCACGGACCTGCCGTCGGCGTCGTCATCGACGGCGTCGCACCCGGGTTGCCCCTGGACGAGGCCGTGGTGCAGGTCCAGATGAACCGCCGTCGGCCCGGGCGCACCGGCCTCGACAGCCCCCGTGCCGAGCCCGACCGGGCCGAAATCCTGTCTGGGGTCTTCGAGGGACTGACCACGGGCGCCCCCGTCTGCATCCTGGTCCGCAGCGTGGACGTTCGTTCCGGGGACTACGAAAACCTGAAGAACGTCTTCCGGCCGGGCCACGGTGATTTTTCGTGGCTGGCGAAATACGGGGTCCGGGACTGGCGGGGCGGAGGCCGCCTGTCGGGCCGCGAGACCGTGGGACGCGTGGCCGCGGGGGCCGTGGCACGTCGCCTGCTGGACCGGCACGGGATCCGCGTTGTGGGCGCGGTGGTGGAAATCGACGGAATCCGGGCCGTGACGTTCGACCCGGCGTTCGCGGAAACGGACCCGGTGCGGTGCCCCGATCCTGCCGTGGCGACGGCGATGGCGGAGCGCGTCCGGAAGGCCCGCGACGACGGCGACTCGGTGGGCGGCGTGATCGAGATCCGCGTCGAGGGCGTGCCGCCGGGCCTGGGCGATCCGGTGTTCCGGCGCCTGGACGCCGACCTGGCGTCGGCCCTGATGTCCATCGGTGCCGTGCGCGGTGTCGAGATCGGGGACGGGTTTGCCAGCGCCCGCCTGCACGGGTCGGAGTTCAACGATTCGCCGCTGCCGGGCGGGGGGCTCGGTTCCAACCATGCCGGGGGCGTGCTGGGCGGCATTTCGACCGGGCAGCCCCTGGTGATGCGCCTGGCCGTCCGCCCGACCGGGTCCATCGGCAAGGCGCAGAAGACGGTGGACCGGAGCGGGCAGGCCACGACCATCGAGATCCGTGGCCGGCACGACCCGTGCCTGTGCCCGCGGATCGCCCCGGTGGCCGAGGCGATGGTCGCCTGCGTGCTCGCGGACGCCCTGTCGAGGCAGGCTGGCATCGCCCGCGTGGCGCCGACGACCGACGAGTGGGCGCTGGAAATCGATCGGTGCGACGAGGCGCTGCTGACGGCGCTGGCCCGCCGCCTCGACGTGGCGGCCGCTCGCGACCGGGCCGTGGCCGATGGCGAAGCCGCGATGCGGAAGCCGTCGATCGCGCCGAAGGCGCTGCGGGTTGCGTGGGCCCGCCGGGCCCGGGAACTGGGCCTGCCGCGCGACAAGGCCCTCGCGGTGCTGGACGCGATCGTCGGCGGCTCCGCTTCGTCCCGTTTGCCGACCGGGGTTCGCCCCGGTACCATACGCCGGTGAGATCGAACCTCCGACGCGCGCTGTTCCTCAACCCGCCGCTGCATCTGCCGGCCGATTTCGTGGACTACCCCTGGTTCGCCCACCACGGCCTGCTGTTCGCGGCGGCCCGCGCGGCCCGCGCCGGCTTCGACGTTCGGCTTGTGGATGCGTGCGCGCTGCCCTCCTCGGATCGCGTGATCGAGGCCCCGGGCTGGCGGGTCGGAGCCCCGGAAGCCGATCTTCTTTCGGCCCTGCCCGACGCCCCCGTCGACCTCGTCGTCGTCGGCGCCTCGCCGTTCCTGCGCCCCTGGGATCCCCATCCGGCCACGAAGGCCTTCGTTGCGGCCGTGCGCGACCGGTATCCGCGCGCCTCCCTGGTGCTGGCCGATTGCGACATCGGGGGCATGCACGCCGTGGACTACGACGGCGCAACGGCCCTCGACCGCCTGCCCGCGCTGGATGCGGTGCTCCGGTATGCAGGCGAGCGGTCGTTCGATCACCCGGACCGGCTCGTCGCGCTGCGCACCTCGCGCCAGGCCGTCAGCGAGCCTCCCGGCCCCTGGGAGGCGCCGCCGCCGTTCCCGATGCTTTCGGCACTGGACACGCGCGCCTACGGCCGCTTCCTGTCCCGCTGCTTCGACGACGGCCGGTGGGCCAATCCCTTCGCCGTCGACGCCGGCACGCGGCCCTTCATGACGTCCAGCGGCTGTCCGCACCGGTGCGTCTTCTGCAGCAGCAACTGCGGCTGGCGTCACGCCGACGACGGCCGGAAGGTCCAGCGGGCCGTGCCGCTGCCCGTCATCGAGGACTGGGCCCTGCGCATGCGTCGCGACCACGGCGCCCGCCGCCTGTTCGTGCTGGACGAAATGGCGAACCTTCGAGCGGACTTCGAGGACGTGCTGGACGCCTTCGAGCGCCTGGATCTGCGGTACGAATTCCCGAACGGCCTGCGGGCCGACCGGCTGACCGCGTCGGCGATCACCCGCATGCAGGGCCGGGTGTCGCTGCTGTCCGTGTCGGCCGAAAGCGCCAGCGCCGCGGACCTCGCCGGCCCGATCGGCAAGCGGCAGGACCCCGTCGAGGTCGAGCGCGTGGTGGCCGAGGCCGCCCGCGTGGGCCTTCCGACGCTGGTCCATTTCATCATCGGGTTCCCCTGGGAAACGCCGGAATCGGTCCAGGCGACGCTCGATTTCGCGGGCCGCTTGCGCGATGCGCACGGCGCGATGCCGGCGGTCCAGTTCGCGACCCCCCTGCGCGGGACGCCGCTGTTCGATGCCTGCCTGGAAGCGGGCCTGGTGTCCCCGGATGCCGGCACGTCCGCGGACGGTTCGCTGTTCCAGCACCGCCCGGCCTTCCGTCCCCCGGCGATCCCCGAGGGTTTCCTGGAAGCCGCGCACGCCTCCTTCCGGCGCCAACTCGACGCCGTACCGGCCACGCAGGCCCAGTCCCCCGCGGTCGCGCCGACGACATCCGCCCCCGTCGAGGCGCCGCCCGGCAGCAATTCGTTCGACTACGTGCCGGTTCGCGAACTGCCGGGGTTCGTGCTGGACCCCGCGCACTGCACCGCGCGGGCGCTGGGACTGGCCACCGCCGGCACCAGCCGCGCCGTCATCGTGGCCGTGGACGCGCGATTCATCCTGTGCCGCACCGACACGGGCGACTTCACGGAAGCCGACGTGCGCCACGTGGTCCACGCCCGTGGCCAGTTGTACCTGGACGTGTCGGGGAAGGCGGCGATCGACGACTTCGGGCGCGACGTACGGCAGGTGATCGTGTCGCACCCCTGCCGGGGCTGCCCCGACCTGCCGACCTGCTGCGCCTGCTTCGTCCCCGCGCCGGCCTCGTTCTTCCACGAGGACGAAGCCCGGGTACACGACTGGCTGGCGGGACGCACCGGCCGTGTGCTGGACGTGGGGATGGGCTGGGTTCCCTACCTGTCGTCCCTGTCCGATCGCATCCGCTCGGGGCGGGTGGAGTACCACGGCCTGGACCCGGATCCGGCGGTGATCGCTGCGGCCGGCGCATCCGACCTGCCCCTGCACCTGCACCTCGGCGCGATCGAGTCGTTCGACGGCGAAGGCGGCCCCTTCGACGCGGTCGTCGCGCTGCGCAGCCTGAACCATTTCCGGGACGTGGGGCGCGCGCTGGACGTGCTGGCGGCCTGCCTGCGAACGGGCGGCGAAGCGCTTCTGGTCGAATCGCTTCCCCTGCCCCTGGTCCGGTCCAGGCACCACGCGGCCCGGGCCCACCGGGAGGCCGCCGGCCGCTACGAACACCTGCGGAACTGGGACTCGTCGGACGTGGTGGGCCTGCTGCGCGGCCGGCCCCTCGAGGTGCTGGAGGAGCGTGCGGTCGGGCGGGACACCTGCGACCAGTGGATCCTGCGGCTGCGGCGATCGCAGGCGGCGACCGCGCGCCGGCGCTAGGCCGATTCCCCGGGCGCCGGCAACACCGTCACGCAATTCCGCCCGGAGGCCTTGCTGAGATACATCCGCCGATCCGCCCGGCGGACCACCGATTCGACCGTGTCGCCCGGCATCACCAGGGTGCCGCCGATCGACACCGTGACCGACAGCCCGCCCCGCGGCGTCGGAAGCGTGGATTCCCGCACCAGCATGCGGGACCGCTCGGCGATGGTCGCCAGTTCCTCCGGGTTGACGTTGGTCAGCACCGCCAGGAACTCCTCGCCGCCCCACCGCCCCAGGATGTCGAACGTTCGCGTGTTGGCGGCCAGGGTGCGCGACACCATCCGCAGGACGAGGTCGCCGACGTCGTGCCCGTGTTCGTCGTTGACGGTCTTGAACCGGTCGATGTCCACGAAGAGGACGCCGAACTCCCTGCCGTACCGGTCGTACTCCTCCATGCGGGCGCGCAGCGCGGATTCGACGCAGCGGCGGTTCGGCAGCCCCGTCAGCGGATCCAGCAGCGCCGCGTGCTCCAGGCGGGCCGTGCGCTCGTCGAGCGCCAGCTGGGCGCTGTTGTCCCGGGATATCTGCACGGCGCCGATGATCTGGCCCGACAGGTCGCGAATCGGCGTGACGCGCGTGGCCACGGGGACACGGTGGCCCTCTCGATGGCGCACGTACACGTCCTCGGTCCGGGCGACTCCGTCGCGGATGGTGAGCGCCAGCGGGCAGTCGCCCTGGCAGAGGCCTTCGCCTTCCTCGTTCACGTGCTTCATTCGCTGGTCGCAGCAGCGCGTCCCGATGACGTCCCCGGCGGGGACGCCGGTCAGCAGCTCGGCCGCCCTGTTCCAGTACAGCACGCGCCGGTGCCGATCGACGAAGTAGACGGCCTCGTCCAGGCCGTCCAGCAGTTCCTTGTAGAGCCCGTGGGGAAGCCCATCCGGGCGCTCTCCATCGGCCATCCCGGTACCTGTCGCACGCGACCCATGGAGTATGTCGGGCGGCGGTCGAACCCGTCTGCATCCTCGCTGCAACCTGTTGCGGTCACGACGGAATTGCCGGTCTCGGGGGGGGTTGAAGGCTCAGTCCGTGACGAACAGCACGCGTGCCACTTCCTCGGGGGTGGTGATGCCGTTGATCAGCAGGTGCCGGCAGTGCTCGCGCAGCGGCAGGAACAGCCCGGCTTCCCGGGCGGCCTTCTCGATGACGATCATCGTTTCGCCCGCGGCGATCAACGGCCGCAGCCGCTCGTCCACCCGCAGCGACTCGAACACGCCCACGCGCCCCTTGTAGCCCTGGTAGTTGCAGTTCAGGCAGCCCGTGCCCTTCAGGAACGTGAAGCCGCCGACGCCCTCGTCCTTGCCGAACAGGCCCAGGGGCTGCACCAGGTCCGGGTGGTACGTGGTCGGCTGCCGGCAGTGGGGGCAGGTGCGTCGCAGCAGGCGCTGGCTGACCACGCCGACCAGCGTGTGCGCCAGCAGGAACGATTCCACGCCCATCTCGCGCATGCGGACCACCGAGCCCAGCGCGTCGTTCGAGTGCAGCGACGTGAACACCAGGTGGCCCGTCAGCGCGGCTTCCACCGTGGTCGATGCCGTCTGGGGATCGCGCGTTTCGCCCACCACGATCACGTCCGGGTCCTGGCGCAGGAAGTGGCGCACCGAGTTGGCGAAGGACACGCCCGCGGCGTCGTTGACCTGCACCTGGCTGATCCCCTCGATGGTGTACTCGATGGGGTCCTCGATCGTGACGATGTTGATTTCGTCTTCGCGCAGCCGCATCAGGGCGCTGTAGATCGTGGTCGTCTTGCCGCTTCCCGTCGGGCCCGCGATGATCACCAGCCCTTGCGGCTGCTCGATCATCCAGCGCATCGCCTGGTAGGTCGGGTCGTGCAGGATGAGGCGCTCGAGGTCGATCAGGATCGTCTGCGGATCCAGGATGCGCAGCACCAGCTTTTCGCCGAAGCGCGTCGGCACGGTGGACAGGCGGAAGTCGATCTGGCGGCGACCATGCTCGACCGACAGGCGGCCGTCCTGGGCGCGGCGCTTTTCGGCGATGTCCATGCGGCCCAGGGCCTTCAGGCGCGACACCAGGGGCGCGTGGAACCGCATGTCCAGCGGCTCGGGGCGGCGCTTCAGGCGCCCGTCCACGCGGTAGCGGACCACCAGCTCGCCTTCGGACGGCTCGACGTGGATGTCGCTGGCGGCCAGTTCCAGCGCTTCGCCGATGAGGCGGTTGACCAGCGCCACCACCATCTCGCCCGAAATGGCCTTGCCCCGCTCCTCGGGCGCCACCGAGGGCATGGCATCCACCAGCCGGACGTCCGTGGATTTCTGGCTGACGACCTGGAACCACCGGTCGCGCGGGTTTTCGTCGGGCCGGACCCGCTCCAGCACGGGCACGACGCGGGTCCGCAGGAAGCGCTCGAACTCGCCGCCGTCCAGCGCCACGGCCCGCACGCGATACCCGCTGACCAGCCGTGCGACGTCGTCGATGGCGTTCAGATCGCCTGCGTTCGCGAAGCCCACCACCAGTACCCGGCCGTTGCGGGCCAGCGGCAGCGCGCGGTACTTGCGGATGTTCGCCAGCGAGAGCAGGCCCCACAGCGATTCGTCCAGCTTCAGGCGGGCCAGGTCGACGATGCGCGCCCCGACCGGCGCGGCCATCGTGTTCAGCCGCTCGGCGACCAGGCGGTACAGGGCGGTGGACAGCACCGGGTCCCCGGCGCAGGCCGCCAGCAGCGCCTCGCGGGGCAGGAGGGCCACGCGGGACGGCTCCGTCGCCCAGGCGGACCTGGGATGGGCGACGTTCAGCAGGATTTCCGAAAGGCCCAGGAAGTCGCCCGGTCCCAGGCGCGCGCCCACGTACTCCAGGCCGTCCTCCACGTCGCGCCACCCGACCTGCAGCCGCCCCTCGAGGACCACCACCATCACCTCGGCGTCGGTGTCCTGGCGTGCGACCTCGTCGTCGGTGTCGGCGGGGCATTCCTCCATCGCGGCGGCCAGGGGTGCCACCCGGGTCGGATCGAGGGCCTGGAACGGCGGCAACGCGAGCACGGCATCGAGGTCCATGTGCGACTCCGCGAGGCAGCAGCCTAGGATCGCAGCAAGCGGGGACCGAGGCAATGGCGAAGCGACGTCCGCATGGACGCGACAGGGGCATGCCGCTCGAAAACGGGTAGAATCCCCCCGGTCCGTCCCGTCGTGCGCTTCCGGCCGCGATCGAAGGGAAGAGGGGGCTTGCGTGAGAGGGTTCGCCGATCGGATCCGCCAGGGAGTGTTCCTGTCGATCGTGTCGGCCGCGGTGCTCGGCGCCCTGGACGCGGCGCTGACGCTGGACGCCGAGCAGCCTGAAACCGCGTGGATCGCCATCGGTTCGGCGGCGGGAATCGTAGGATTCGACGGCGTGTTCGTGCTGGCCCTCGGCGCGATGCTGTCCGTCCTGGTCGCGTTGCTGTACCCGACGTGCCTGGACGATCCGCGCGCCTGGCCGGGCCGGGTGGCCCGCGTGCTGCATCCCCGGGACCGTTACCGTCGCGAGCAGGCCGGGCTGGCGTCGCTGGTGGCCCTCTGCGAAGCCGGCCTGTTCACCGCGCTGGTGCTGGTGCTGTCCCTGCGCGCCATCGAGTCGATCCGCACCACCACGTTCGCCGCCGCGGCCGTCGCGCTGATCGCGCTGGCGTGCGCGCTGGCCGTGGAAGCGTTGCGGCATGCCGTCGCCGGCAGGCTGGCGGACGCCCTCAGGCCCGAACGCGTTTCCGACGCCCCCTGGCGATGGCTGTCCCCGCTGGCGACCGCCGGGATCGGCCTGCTGGGCGTCGTCGCCGTGCTGGCTTGGCAATCCTCGGCGGTATCGGACGTGATCGCGGCGACGAACCTCGTCCCCGAAGAGATCTGCGGACTGGCGTTCGCGGCTGGCCTGCTGGCCGGCGTGGCGCGTCCGGTCGCGGGGTGGCGCCGGCGGGTCCGTGCGGCGGTCCTTTCCGTCGGCATCGGGATCCCGGTCGCCGCGCTGCTGGTCACCGTGCTGTGGACCGGCTACGACAACGACGTGCGGCTGGTGATTTCCTCGAAGGGCCAGGTGTCGACGGCGGCCTACGCGGCGTTCAAGGCCGTGGCGGACGTCGACGGCGACGGCCAGATGAACCTGATGGGCGAGGGCGACTGTGCCCCCTGTTATCCTGTTCGTGATTCCGCTGCCCCCGATTCATCTGCGCGATCTCGGCAAGGAGGAGAAACCCGTAATCCCGGCGCGGAAAACCTTCTACCGCGACATCGCCGTGTTGGCCCTGCCCGCCACGGGAACCGTGGCCCGGGCGCAAGTCATCGACTTGAGCGACAAAGTCGGTTCCGATGGACGGCTGGATTGGGAAGCGCCTGCCGGTCAATGGATCATTTATCGCTTCGGTCACACGACCATGGGGACGCTCCAGTTTCCCGCCCAGTGGAAGATAAATGGCCTGGAGTGCGACAAAATGAATGCGGAGGCCGTGGCGTTTCATATAAACCACGTGATTGGTGAGATCAAGAAGCT
>Ga0118677_10010161_pt1 | contig 14474 bp, 11 predicted proteins | sample AliMusrvi5mmetaG_FD_86154 | JGI IMG/M metagenome (GOLD analysis project Ga0118677, IMG submission 86154) | reverse complement strand
TAGCCGTGCCGGTGTCCTGGCAGAACGGGAGGATGCCCTTGGCGGCGACCTCGGCGTTGCGGAGCATCGTCAGCGCGACGTAGCGGTCGTTTTCGCTCGCTTCCGGGTCGTCCAGAATAGCGGCCACCTGGGCGAGGTGCTTGGGCCGGAGCATGAAGGCGCAATCGTGGAAAGCGGCCTTGGAGAGAGCGGTCAGCGTCTCGGGAGCGACTTTGAGGATTTCCTTGCCTTCAAATTCGCCGACGGAAACGCCTTCGCGGGTTAGAAGATAGTATTCGGTGTCGTCTTTCCCGAGCGGGAACGGTTCCTGGTATTGAAAGGATGGTGTCGCCATAAAGTAGAAACACCACTTATAGCGCACTTCACCCCGTGGGCTCAACACGGTTTGCGAATCTTTTGCCGACTCGGCCCTATGCCGCGCCCGCAGGCGGGTTCCCCAGGCAGACGATCAGGAGCGCGCGCTTGGCTTGCCAGACGATCGGGATGACGAAACGCGAGGTGTTCTTGGGCCACACCAGCATCTCCGGCTTGCCGAGGAAGACGACGGGAACGGAAATCATGAACCCCGACCCAAGCTGCTTGCGGGCGTTGCCAGCGAACGTGTTCGAGACTTCGCCGCCGATATCGCAGCGGAGTTCGTCGGTAGGCTGATATTCGCCCACGTAGAATAACAATTCGTCGAGCATGGGGATCGGTGCAGTAAAGAAGATGCACCCTTGCAGGTCGCCCGTGACGCCGATGACGGCAGTAACGTCGAGCAATTCGGCGTCGCCCTCCAGCAAATAGGGCGTCCCGATCTCCGCAGGAATCGCGGCGATCCTCTCGAAGTAAAACATGATGGCCTTCACGAAAACGCTAAGCGTGGCTTCGTGCAGGGAGACGTAATCCGTGGCGGGTGTCATAGCATTTCCTTAACGGCGGCGACGAGTTCTTCGTTGGTGAACGGTTTGCAGATGAATTGGTCGGCCCCTTTGGTCAGCGCCTCAATGGCAGTGGCGTCGTCGGCAAGGGCGGAGACGATCATGACCTTGGTCGAGGGGTTGAGTTTCATCATCTCCTCCAGCGCGGCGATCCCGTCGAGGTGCGGCATGGTGATGTCGAGGGTCACAACGTCGGGCAGGAATTTGCGGAATTCCTCCAGCGCGTGGACGCCGTCGGCGGCCGTTCTGATTTGGTCGAACACCGAGGTGGTGAAGGTCCGCTCGATGGCACGGCGGATGATCATGGAATCGTCAACAATAAGGAGCTTCATGAGTGACTGCTAAGGAAGGGGAACCAGGAGTTCGAACTGGCAGTAGCGGCCCGCGCCAAATTCCAGTTGGATTTCGCCCTTGAACTGGCGGGAGATGGTGTCGTGGAGGGCGTCCAGGCCGACGCCCCGGCCCGCGTCTTCCGTCACGGCGGAGGCGGTGGAGAAGCCGGGCTCAAAGATCATGGCGTAGAGGTTATTCTCGGGCAGCGTGCGCGCCGCATCCTCGCTGATCATCCCCTCGCGCACGGCGCGGTTGCGAATGGCTTCGATGTCCAGCCCCGCCCCGTCGTCATGGCAGCTCATATGCACGGCGTGGCATTCGGCAACGGGCTTGATGGTCACGGTGATGAGCCCGCAAGGGTCTTTGCGCCGGGCTTCGCGGTCTGCCGGGAGCTCGATGCCGTGCGTCACCGCGTTGCGTACGAGCTGGAAAACGGCATCACGGAGCGCGCCCCGGACGGGGAGCGGCAGTTCGTCATAACCATTCACGATCCACTCGATCCGCGCCCGTTTCCCGCTCCGTGTGGCCACGGTCCGGCAAAGATCCTCGGCGGCGCGCATCAGTTCCGTGGAGGGTGTGTTTCGCGTGGAGGTCTCGCCTGCAGTCTGCCCTTCCGCCCCAAACGAACGGCGCAACCCGGAGATCTTCTCAATCAGCGCGCCCGCCTCTTTCAGCCTGCCCTGGAAATGGGAGATCGCCACAAGGATGTTCAGCAAATCCTCATTGGACGCCTGGGGATTGCGCCGCACATCGTTGAGGAGATCTTCCATCTGGTGAATCTCGTGCTCAAAAAGCTGGAGCTTGAGGGATGCGGCTTGCGACTTGAGCTTATGCACGAGCCGGAAGACGCGGTTGACCTTCTCTTGCGCCGTCTCCTTCTGCACGGTTTCGGCGGAGGCCGCCCGGAAGGTGCCGTTAACCTCCTCAATGACAGTGGCCGCGTCGTTCAGGAAGCCCCGGAGCTGGGCGGTTTCGGCATTGAGCAGATCGCAGAGCAGTTCCAGTTGTTTCTCGCGCCGCTCCTCTCCCTCGCGCAGCCGGGTTTCCAATTGGACGCGCTCGCTCACATCCACGGCCGTGACGAGCACGCGGTTGATTTTCTCCCCGTTGAAAACCCGCTGGAAATTGAACTCGACGCTCTTGGGTGCAAAGCCCCCCTCCGGGCGCTGGAAGTTCAGTTCCACGCACTTGAGCGGGTTGAAGCGCTGGAGCTGCTTTTCGTTCTTCCGCACGTTGAAGAGCAGCTCGATGTAGTTGGAGATCGTCTGGTATCTTTTCTCAGGAATGAGCGGGCGCAGAACATGGATAAAATTGCGGGAAGCGATCTCCTCGATCTGGAAAATCTTCTTCAATTCCTCTGAAAACTGGCGGCCGATGGTCCCGTCGTGGCCAATCAGGAAGACCCCCTGTTTCACATTTGCGAGAATGGCCTCGGATTCCGCTTTGGTCGCCTTCAGCTCGCTGGTGGTGATCTCCAGTTGCAGGCTGTAGTTGTCAAAGAGCTCATTGGCTTGCGCCAGTTCCTCCCGGGCCGTAACCAGCGCCTTCTCGGTTTTGGCCACGGTATCCGTGGCTTCGCCCAGCCTTTGATCCCGCTCCGCAAGCTGCTCCTGGGCAGTGCCGAGCTGGCTCCCGCTCTCGGCTTCCGCCTGTTTGCTTTGGCGAAGCTTGCGGGCCAGGTGGCTACAGAAGCAGAGAAAGCCCACATTCAGCGCCGCCAGGACGAGAAACAGCGCCAGACGCTGCTCCTGGAACTGGATGACTCCAAAATAAGAGACCACGAGAATCAAAACAAAGAGGAGATAGGGGATCAAATCGGGCCGTTCGGAAGCCTCCGCGCTACTCTCTATGAGCTTCTCCTGCAATACGTTGCTTCCAGTGTCTTCCATAGGTGGCTTGAGGGGGAAAAAGGGATTAAATATTATCCCGAAGCATGTTGGATGCCACTCCCATGGATAATTCTATTTTTTGACCCTATTTTGCCGCACGGAGACGGTGCGGCAAAACACACAAGCACAGAAACGTATGTCAATGGCTGCTCACAACAAAGCGAAGTGCAACTTCGCCTCGTCAGTGCGTGCGATTTTAGAAATCCTCCCCAGCTTACGACACCGCTCCGGCGGAGTTTGCCAGGTCGGCTTCTTCCTTGGGCAGGAAGACTTTGAAGCGGTTCTTGTCGATGGCCTTCATGTAGGCCTCGTGCGGGGAGACCATGCCCTTCTGCATGACGCTCCAGATGGCGTCGTCCATGAACTGCATCCCCTGCCCCCTGCCGCCGACGATGACGTCCTGGAGTTTCTGCGTGGCCCCTTCGCGGATGATCGCGGAGACGGCGGAGTTGGCGACGAGGATTTCGTTGACGGCGATGCGCCCCGGCTTGTCGCAGCGTTTGAGGAGCAACTGGGCGACCACCCCGCGCAGGGAGGCGGCCAGCATGGTGCGCACCTGGGATTGCTGGTCGGAGGGGAACACGTCAATGAGACGGTCCACGGTCTTGCGGGCGTTGTTGGTGTGCAGGGTTCCGAAGACGAGCAGACCGGTCTCGGCGGCAGTGAGCGCCAGGGAGATGGTCTCCAGGTCGCGCATTTCGCCGACGAGCACGATATCCGCGTCTTCGCGCAGCGCGGCTTTGAGGCCGATGGGGAAGGAGGTGGCGTGGTCAGGCACTTCGCGCTGGGTGATGATGCTGTGCTTGTTGCGGTGGACGAACTCGATCGGCTCCTCAATGGTGACAATATGGCGCGCGTAGTTGACGTTGATGAAGTCCATCATCGCCGCGAGGGTTGTGCTCTTGCCGGAGCCCGTGGGGCCGGTGACCAGGACGAGCCCGCCGCGCAGTTTGCAGAATTCCTTGACGACTTCCGGAATGCCGAGCTGTTCGAGCGTCAGGATTTTGGTCGGGATGAGACGGAAAACTGCGCCGTAGCCGTTGGTCTGCTTGAGGAAGTTGCAGCGGAAACGGGAATCCTCGCTCATCTCATAGGCAAAATCGAGATCGCCGTTCGTTTCAAAGCGTTCCCAACGCTCCGCACCGGCGATTTCGCTCATCATGTAGGCGCATTCCTCATGGCTGAGGGGCTCGTTGCGAATGGCGACGATGTCGCCGTGGCGACGGATTTTAGGGGGTTGCCCTTCGCCGAGGTGAAGGTCCGAGGCACCGGCTTCGATGAGGACTTGGAAGAACTGGTCGATGTATGGCATCTGAAAAGAGAGGGAAAGGGTCAGTGGGAGAAATGCTGCCGCATGAGCTGCTTTTGATCGGCGCGGGCGTAGGCTTCATCCTGGGAGATTATCCCCCGGTCGTAAAGCGACATCAGGGAGTCGTCCATCAACTGCATGCCCAGTTTGCGTCCCACCTGCATGATGCCGGGCAGCATGAAGGTTTTGCCATCGCGGATGGTGGCGGCAACGGCGGGGGTGTTGACCAGGATTTCCAAGGCGAGCGCGCGCCCCTTGCCGTCGCTGCGAGGAACGAGTTGCTGGCTGATGACGCCGCGCAGAGATTCGCTGACCATGACGCGGATCTGTTCGCGCTGATCGGTGGGGAATACGTCGAGCACGCGGTCCAGGGTGCGGGCGGCATTGCCCGTGTGCAGGGTGCCGAGCACCAAATGGCCGGTTTCTGCTGCGGTGATGGCGAGCTGGATGGTTTCCAGATCGCGCATTTCCCCGACCATGATGACGTCCGGGTCCTCACGCAGCGAGCCGCGCAGCGCCGCCGCAAACGAGCGGGTGTGGGTATGCACCTCGCGCTGCGTGACATGGCAGCCCTTGGAAGGGATGACGTATTCGATCGGGTCTTCCAGCGTGATAATGTGATCGTGCCGGTTGCGGTTGATCTCATCGATGAGGGCGGCCAGCGTGGTCGATTTACCGCACCCCACCGAACCGGTGACCAACACCAAGCCGTTGTGGTATTGGGTGAGCAGTTTCAGGGACTCGGGCAACCCGATTTCCTCCATGCTCCGCAGGCGGGTGCTGATGATGCGGAAGGTCATGTCATACCCCAGCCGTTGCCGGACAACGCTGGTGCGGAAGCGCCCAAAATGGGTGGCATAGGCGAAATCGGCATCGCCGCGTTCGGCGAGATGCCCCTTTTGCTCGTCGTTCAAAAATCCCATGGCAAGCCGCTCAGTTTCGGCGGCGCTGAGAACGGGGGCGGTAAGCCAGATGGGTTCCAGTTGCCCGTTGCGTCGCCACACGGGCTGGCTGTTGACGCTGAGGTGGATGTCTGACGCGTTGGATTCCTGACCGACAAACAGGTATTGATCCACGTGTTCGAGCGTGTGGAGATCAGACGAATGGGCGGGTGAAGTGGAAATGGGGGTTTCGGACATTGGCAGGTCCGAAAAACGACACCATGCGGACCGCAAAATCAATGTAAAACACAACCCAAGGCAAAAAATTCGCTCATCTAGCGGAAAAAAATTCCGGGTAGATGCTTGTGCATTTTAATTTTTTGGGAGATAAAACGCGCTGCTTTTCCCCCGTTTTTGGGGGTGGCAAGTGACAATTACGTAAAAAACACCTCTCATGAAGTTCTCCTATCTCCTCTCCACAGGCTTGGCCCTCACCCTTGGAACTGGCATTGCCTTCGGGCAAGACAGCGGTGCGCTGGTTGACGCGCTCGTCCGTAAAAAAATCCTCACCGCCCAAGAGGCCGAGAATATTCGCGCGGACCTGATCAAGGAGAACAGTTCCGCCGACAAGATCAAGCTCAGCGGGCCGGTCACGCAGCTTTCGCTCTACGGCGATCTGCGCCTGCGCTACCAGTATTCGAATTTGGATCCGCAGTACGTTCCCACGGCGCCGAACGGCGATGTGGGGCACGGCAGCCAGGCTTCCCGGGAGAATTTCCGGCTGCGCCTGAACGGGGATTTCAAGCTGGGGGACAACTGGTTCGGCGGGGTCCAGCTCACGACAGGCCAGAACACGGACACCGGCTCGCAGACCTTCGACGGCGGGTTTAAGAACTACAACATCTACATCAGCCGCGCGTATGCGGGGTGGAAAAACGACGCTGATTGGCTGACGGTTGTCGCCGGTAAACAGCCCAACCCATTTTATACAACGGACATGGTTTGGGACCCGAACATCAACCCGTCGGGGCTGGTCGAGCAGGTGAAGTTCCACAAACTTTTCTCCAGCGGAACCGAAGAGAGCGTGTCAGCCACGGACGGAAAGACCGTTCTTACGAGCAAAAAGGCCGCGTTTGAGTGCCCCTGGGAGTTGACGTTTGTCGCGGGCCAGTTCTGCTATGACGACAACAACGAGGATCTTCCCTCCGGTCAGAACACGGACGCCTACCTCTTCGAGGAACAGTTGATTTTCAGCTACAAGTTTAACAAGGACGTAAAACTCACCATCGCCCCGGCATATTTGGTCTATAATGCCGCGCAGATCAACTCTGCGGTCAATACGCAGCCCTTCTCGCAAGCCACCGATGGCCTGCCGGCGGGCACCGGGGAGACGCGCAACCTCTCGATCATCCAGGTTCCGGGCGATGTGACCTTCAAGGTGGCCGGCATCAATACCAAGTTCCTGTGGGATTTCAGCTACAACACGAACGGAGCCAAGCGCACGAGGGATATCTACGGGATCAATGGGGAAATGGAAACCTACAAAAACAGCGCGGGCAAAGTCATCGGCGAATTCCGGCGCTCCGATCACACCAGCCGGGATGACTTCGGCTATCAGGCGGGCTTCCTGGTGGGGCAAAACGTCAAGCAGGGCGACTGGTCGCTACTCACCACCTATCGCCAGGTCGGGCTCGCATCCGTGGACCCGAACCTCAACTACTCGGACTTCGCCCTGAGCCGGGTCAACGTGCGCGGTTGGAAGCTTTCCGCAGCTTATAATTTGAGCGATGCCGTGATCGGTCAGGTCACCTATTTCGTGGCGGACAACCTCCGCAAGGACCTCATCGGCGGCCAGGCCACCGGGGGCGCGAAAATCGCCGATGGCAACAACCTGCAATTATTGACAGTTGATCTCAACGTCAAGTTTTAGTGCGTTTCAATGAACTGTGACCGCGCAGATGGGATTACGCGGCTTTGGGATCGAACGCGCGGCGCAGGGAATCGCCCAGGAGATTGAGCGAGAGGACCAGCAGGAAGAGTGCGCTGCTGGCGGCGGTGAGCGGCCACCAGACGGCGGGTTCGCGGCTTAGCTCCATGCGGGCGGCGTCGATCATGATGCCCCAGCTCGCCGTCCCCACGGGCGCGCCGACGCCCAGGTAGCTCAGGATGGTTTCCGCCAAAACCAGGCCGGAGAAGCCGAGGATGGCGTTGATGATGACCAGGTGCATCACGTTGGGGAGGATGTGGAAGAGGATGATGCGCCAGTGGCTCTGGCCCAGTGCGCGGGCGGCTTCCACGTAGGGCTTGGCCGCCTGTCGAAAGGTCTCCCCGCGCACGAGACGGCAGAGGCCGATCCACGCGGTGAGGCTCAGCGCGATGGCCATTTGGTACAGCGCGCGTTCTTTCCAGGTCATCATCACGGCGACCAGCAGGAGGATGCCGGGGATGGAGGCGAAGGTGCTAAAGAGGTATTGCACGATGTCATCCACCCAACGCCGGTAGTAGCCGCCGAGGATGCCGAGCAGCGCTCCGAAAGGGATGTAAAGGAGGCTGGTGAGACCGCCGATGATGAGCGCCGTCCTGCACCCCTTGAGGGTCTGCAAAAAGACGTCCTTGCCCAGCAGATCGGTGCCCAGCAGGTGGCGGCCTTTCAGCGGTTTCGCGTTGCGCTCGTCAAAGGTGGTGCGGGCGAGCGGGGCGCTGTATCCCTCCTCGCGGGGGATGCCTTGGGAAAGATAATCGAGCACGCTCATGCGGGGATTCACCTGAAGGCAATCCGAGAGGCCCAGCAGGAGAAAGATCGCAACAACAGCGGCGCAAAGGATGCCCACGCGATCACGGCGCAGGCGGTTTAAGGCGCGGCGCGAGCGCTCGGTGAAAAGGAACACCCGGAGCAGCGCGACCAAAGCGGCGGTTCCGGTGAGCAGGAGCAGATTGGAAAGCCAGATGGGCATAAGGAATTAGGAAGCCAGGAAGCCAGGAAAGGAAAGAAACCGGTATTGCGGCGGCGCTTTCGAGGCTGGAGCCTCGCAGACAAGTGCGTTCCCAAGCTGGAGCTTGGGAACGAGGGGTACCTTGCGAGATTCCAAAAAAATCTGCGTTAATCTGCGGACGCTTCCCCTGCCTTTTTCCCGAGTTCCTGAGTTCCTGATCGTTTTCATTTCGTGAGTTCTTATTGCAGGCGGATGCGCGGATCGGCGGCGGCGTAGCAGAGATCGGTGAGCAGCAGGCCGAAGAGGTAGAGGAGAGAGCCGAGGTAAACGTCTGCCTGGATTACGCCGAAGTCCGAGGTTTGAATGGCATTGGTCATCAGGTTGCCCAACCCTGGGATGCCGAAGAAGCTCTCCAAGACGAGCGTCCCCATGATGAGGAACGGGAGCGCCGCCACGATGAGCGTGATGAGGGAGATCATCCCGTTTTTGAGCATGTGGACAAGCAACACCCGCGCGTGGGAAGCGCCCTTGGCCTGCGCGGTGCGGATGTATTCCGCGCGCGCCTCCTCCAGGAAGATGGCTCGGTACATGCGCACGTCGGCGCCAAGGCCGCTCAGGATCATGATGGCCACCGGCAGCGCAACGAAGCGGGCCGTGGAAAGCCCTTCCAGATTGAAGCCGAAGGTGGGGAACCAGTTCAGGAGGTTCGCGGCGATCCACTGGCCGAAGATGACATAGACGGTGATGGGGATGCTCATGCTGGCCACGCAGAGCACCGTCCCCCATCGGTCAATGAGCGAGTCCCGCACAAAGACCAGCAACAGCGCGGCGCTCAGGGAGAGGAAAAGGCCGACCACGAAAGCGGGCAGCGTAATGCAGAGCGAGGGGATGGCCCCGCGCTTGAGCATGGTGAGCACGGGCTCGTTCGTGGCAAAGGAGGTTCCGAGATCAAACTTCACGAACCGCTGCATGCTGCGGAAGTAGAGGGAGTCGAGCATGGAGTTGCTCAGATCGATTTCCACATTCCAATGGGCAATGTGGATGCGCGGCAGGTTGCGCCAATCGGAGACACGCAGATTAAAGAAAAGCGGCAGTTCCCTGCCCTTTTTGTCCAGGTAGCCGTGGTTGTTGAGCCAGTTGTCGATGGCCTGCTGGGAGGCCTTGGGGCCGAGCATCCGGTAGGCCATCTGGCGCGGGGTGTTCACCACGTTGAAGAGCAGAAACGTGATGAGCATGACGCCGAGCAGAATCGGCACCATGTAAAGAATGCGGCGGATCAGGTAGTTGAGCATGATCTCTTGGAAAAATTCGTCAGATGTTGCGTTGGCGCGCCCAGCGGATGGCGTAGCCGAGGATCAGCACGAACAGACCACCCAGCACCCACAGCGGCCATACGGGGGCGCGGTTCCAGGCGCGGATTTTCTGGGAGCGCAGGACGGGATCGATCTGGCTGTATTTGAGCCCCCCCACGAGCATGGCGTTGGAGGAAACGCGTTGAGTCCAGGGCTGGTTCAGCGTGAAAGCCACCGGGTGAAAGTTCAGGATGACCGGGCACTCTTCGATAAGGAGCGCGTTCATGCGGTGGATGATTGCCAGCCGCTCGGGACCGTTGTCCATTGTCGCCATTTGCTCAAAGAGTTTGTCAAACTCTGGGTTGGAAAACCGCGTGTAGTTGCTCCCCTTGGGCGGGAGGTTCTTGCTGTAAAAGAGGAAGAAGAAATTCTCCGGGTCCGGGTAATCCGCGTTCCAGCCCGAGCCGGTGTTCATCTGGAAGTGCCCCGTGATTTGCTTGTCCTGAAAACGCGCCCAAGTGTTTTCGTCGATCTTGCAGGTCAAGCCCAGTTGCTGGACTTGTCCCTGGTCAAACTCGGCGCGCTGGCGGCTCTCCGCGTTGCCCGTCACCACGTCCAGAGTCAGCTCAAGCGGGTGGCCGGTTTTAGGGTCGATGCCATTCGGGTAACCCGCTTCGGCCAGCAGTTTTGAGGCTTCCGCCAGATTTTCCGTGCGGTAGGGGTTTTTCAAACCGGGCTCGTAGCCGACCACCCCGGGCGGCAGCAGTTGTTCCGCCTTGACCTGCACACCGTTGCCAAAGAGCGCGTTGGCTTGGGCTTGGTTATAGGCGGTGGAAAGCGCCTGTCGCAGTCGCCGGTTTTTGGCCAGCACGGGGTCTTCCATGTTGAACTGCGCGTAGTAGGTCCCCGGCTCCACGTCGCGGTAAAGACGCACGCCGCGCGCGCTGAGGTCTGCGGAGAGTGTCTGGCCCGCGGTGATGACCGAGTTGAAGACATCCTTGCCCACGCCGGAACGGTCGAGGTAGCCCTGTTTGAAGAGCAGCCAGGCGGGGATGGCTTCGCGGATCACGACGTATTGCACTTCGTCGGTGAAGGGAAGGGCCGCGCCAGCAAGGGGCCGGAAGCGCGCTTCGTCATCCTTGGGCCAGCCGCCCGCGGGGAAGCGCGTGGCGTTGTAATGTTTGTGGCGGACGAGCCGGATCAACCGCCCGCGCGACCACTCGGCCACGCGGTAGGGGCCGGCGCCGACGGGGTGAAACTTGAACTGCTCGCGCCCGTTTTTGCCGTCGTAATACTCCACCGCCTCGCGCGGAACGGGAGCGGTGAACGCCATCGCCAGCCAGTATTGGATTTGCGGATAGGCCTTGAGCAGGTTGAGGCGGAAGGTGTGGTCGTCCACGACGGTGATCGCGCCGGTCGGCTTCGCGTAGTCAAATTTACCCCCCTTGCGCGCCGCCTCCCGCGCCTCTTCATAGGCTGGTTTGAGCCCTGCTATGAATTCCTGCAACGTCGAAAGCACCGGGCATTCCACCGCCGGGTCCGCAATGCGCTGGAAGGTGTAAACAAAATCCGCCGCCGTCACCTCGCGTCCGCGTCCGCCGGGGAAGCACGGGTCATCGTGGAAAAAGACGCCGCGTTTGAGGCGAATCTCGTAGGTCTCGGTCCCGTCGGAATTTTTGATGCGCTGCGGCATGCCATCGGCAAGGCACGGCTCGAGTTCGTAGGGATCGGTCTTGAAGGGGCTGTATTGCAGAAGCCCCTCATAGACCTGCGCAAGCACGGCGTTGCCATAGGTGTCGTAGCTGTATTGGGGATCGAGCGAGCGCGGGTCATCGGGCATCGCCAGATAGCTCACCACCCACGGCTTGCCGTCCGCACGCTTTTCGCGCAACGGACGCGGGTGCGGGTTGTTGTCGCACCCGGCGAAGGCGAACAGGCATGCCAGGCCCGCAAGCAGGCGGCTCAAAAATGGGAAAAGGCGCTTTCCGTTCATCCGTTTCGTTTGGGAATGGCAACTATCACGGCAAGCGGGCCGGGAATCAACCCTGATTCGGCATCCCCCTCCCCAAAAGAAAACGCGGAGAGCCGTGAAAAAAACCGGCGTATCACTGGCAAAGAAAAATCTGTGTGAATCTGTGAAATCTGCGGATTTTCTGGTCTTCTTTTCCCTTTGCGAACAGCAGGGCGGCGGCTGTTTTTCATGGATTCAGGTCCGCAGAAAGACAGGAAAAGGCATTTATCCGCAGATTTCACAGATTTACACAGATTAAGGAGAGAGCGCTTGGAGCCGGATTCCTGGGATTCTGTGGTTCTCATGTGGTTCTCAAGAGGAGCTGGTTTTAGATGCGTTTGCCCTGAATGCCGCGCCATCGGCACTTGACGCCTCCCGCCTCCCGCCCTCATCTTATTGGATTCCTATGGCATTCGATATCCAAGCTCTGAACACCTCTGCATTGAAGTCCCGCGTGGACGAGATGCGGAGGTACCTTTGACCTGCCGCGCCTGCAATCGCGCCTGGCTGAACTCGAAAACATGATGAGCGCGCAGGATTTCTGGGACAACCGGGAACGCGCGCAATCCCTCGTCGAGGAGGTCTCCACGCTGCGCAACAAAATCCAGCCCTTCCGGGCGCTCGAACAGGGCGTGGAAGATATCGAAGTGCTCAAGCTCCTGGCGCTGGAGGAGACCGACCACGCGCAGCAGGTTGCCGCGGCGCAGGAGGTGGAAGCCGAATACAACGCGCTCGCCAAAAAGCTCGAAGACTTTGAGCTGAAGAGCTACCTGAGCGGTCCACAGGATCGCTCGAACTGCTTCCTCATCATCCACTCCGGCGCGGGCGGCACGGAATCGTGCGACTGGGCGGGCATGCTCCTTCGGATGTACCAGCGCTGGTGCGAGGCCAGCGGCTTCAAGGCGGAGATCGTGGACATCCAGGAGGGCGAGGAGGTCGGCGTCAAATCCGTCACGCTCCAGATCACCGGCGAATACGCTTACGGCTATCTGCAAACCGAGCGCGGCGTGCACCGGCTCGTGCGCATCTCGCCGTTCGACGCCAACAAACGCCGCCACACCACGTTTGCCAGCGTGGATGCCACGCCGGAGATCGCCGACTCGGTGCCCATCGAGGTGAAACCCGATGAGATCGAGACCGACACCTTCCGCTCCGGCGGCAAGGGCGGCCAGAACGTCAACAAGGTGGAGACCGCCGTGCGCATCACCCACAAGCCCACGGGCATCGTGGTCGCCTGCCAGGCCGAGCGCAGCCAGGGGCGCAACCGCGAGCTGGCTATGAAGATGCTCAAGGCCAAGCTTTACCAGCTCGAACTGGACAAGAAGAGCGCCGAGATCGAGCGTCAATACGGCGAGAAAGGCGACATCGCCTGGGGCAATCAAATCCGCTCCTACGTCTTCCAGCCTTACCAGATGGTCAAGGACCACCGCACCGGCGTGGAGACGAGCGGTGTGCAAGCCGTCATGGACGGCGACATCGATGCGTTCATCCACGGCAAACTGCGCGGGCTGGTGAACAAGAAGGGCGCCGGGGAGGAGTTGGAGTAATACTGATTCGGTTTCCCATGAACGTCGAAGTCATCAACACAGGCACGGAAATCCTCCTCGGCAGCGTCATCAACACCCACGTGGCCACGCTCGCCCAAGGGCTCTTTCCACTCGGTCTGCGCATCGCGCGGCAGGTCACGGTGCCGGACGGGGACGCGATTCGCGAGGCGCTGGTTACGGCGTTGGCGCGCTCGGAAATCGTGATCGTCACCGGAGGGCTCGGCCCCACCACGGACGATCTCACGCGGGAAATCACCGCGGAATTGCTGGGGCATCCCCTGCTCCACGACGAGGCGATTATGGACACCATCACCGCGCGCTTTGCCCTGCGCGGTTTCATCCTCACCGAGCGCGTGGCGCGGCAGGCGATGGTCCCCGAGGGGGCAACGGTCCTTCCCAACGACCACGGTACCGCGCCGGGCCTCTACCTCCAGCACGCCGTCGCAACGCACACAGCCCATCTCTTTTTGCTGCCCGGCCCGCCTCGCGAACTCAAACCGATGTTCGAGAACTCCGTGCTGCCCTTCCTGCGGCGGATCGTCCCCGGCTCTGCGGCCCATGAATGCCGTGTCTATCACATCCTCGGCATGGGGGAATCCAACGTCGAAGACCTTGTGGGCAAGGCGCTGCTGGCCATCCCGGAGCTCGAACTCGGCTATTGCGCGCGGCCCGGCGAGGTGGATGTCCGCTGCATCGGCCCGAAGGCGGCGCTGGAGGCTGCGGAAAAAATCGTGCTGGAAAACTTGGCCGAGCACATCGTGAGTCGCGACGGACAGCATGTGGAGCAAGCCGTTGTGGAGGCGCTTGCCGCGCGCGGGGAGACCCTCGCCGTTGCGGAATCGTGCACCGGCGGCGGGCTGGCAAACCGCGTGACCAATGTCTCCGGCGCTTCCGCCGTGTTCAAGGCCGGGTTTGTCACCTACAGCAACGTGGCCAAAATGCGCGATCTGGAAGTGCCCGGCGGCTTGCTGAAAACCTACGGCGCGGTGAGCGTGCAGGTTGCGGCGGCCATGGCCAGAGGCGCGATGCGCCGCGCGGGAACGGACTGGGCGCTGGCAACCACCGGCATCGCGGGCCCCACGGGCGGCACGCCAACCAAACCGGTCGGCGCCGTCTGCATCGCCCTCGCCCGCCACGACGGTCCCACAGTGGTTGAGCAACACCGTTTCTTTCGCGATCGTGAAATCTTCAAGGACCTCGCCGCCCGCACCGCCCTTGCCCTGCTGCTTCGCGCGGCAACTCATACCAAATTGCAAAATGAACGTGAGGGATACAGGAGTCTTTAGAGCGGTTTAAATTTCATTCTTTACACGCTGCTCGGCGGCGCGGGCCGTCGCGGGGCTTTTCCAGCTTGGGCGG
>Ga0118677_10010160_pt1 | contig 14476 bp, 12 predicted proteins | sample AliMusrvi5mmetaG_FD_86154 | JGI IMG/M metagenome (GOLD analysis project Ga0118677, IMG submission 86154) | reverse complement strand
ATGCTGCCCGCCGCCCCGACCTCGACCAATGCCCGCAGTCGATCCAGCGACAGCCCGGATTCCGCGAATAACCTTGCAAACATGACTGGGTAGTAAAGCTACATGCTAAAACATCACTAACAAGACGAATCCAGAAGGGTAACGTGTCACTCGGAATGAAACATTCCAATACAGAAAGTGAGCAAATATATGACTGATACACTCAGCGATAAGGAAATGACCAAGGTGCAGGATATCCTGATGCACCAATTGCAAATCAACCGCGAGCAAATCAAACCCGAGGCAAGGATCATGGCCGACCTGGGGGCCGACTCGCTGGACATGGTTGAGATTGCCATGAAGGCGGAGGAGGAGTTCAGCCTCACCCTGCCGGACGACGAGGCCGAGAAGATCGTAACAGTGGAGGACCTCTACGATGCTGTCGGCATGCTCATCGGGAGAGCGGGGTAACCAAACGTCTTACTTCTCGATCCGGTAAAGCTGCGTCCGGCTGCGGAGGAAGAGGGCCTTCCCGGAGACCGCCGGGGAGGCCATGAAACCGTCGCCCATCATGCTTACGGCGACGTTCCCAAACTTGCGCCCCGCTGGAATCACCGTCGTATTGCCTTCCTCGCTGAACAGATAGATGTGGCCGCCGGCGGCGAGCGGCGAGGCGGAATAATGTCCACCAAGGCGCTCACTCCAAACCACCGTGCCTGTCATCGCCTCCCAGCAGGTGGCGACGCCGTTGTCGTCAATGGCGAAGAGCAGGTCCCCAAGGAGGAGCAGGGACGGTTTCTTCGGCGCGTTCTGCTTGGTCTTCCACACCAACTGCAACTGCGCACCCGCCGTTCCGGGCGCCTTGGCGTCGAGCACCTCGCCTGGTTTCCCTGGCCGGATCGCCAGCACACCGCCGCTCCCGAATCCGGAAGGCACGAATACCAGGCCGTGGCCCGTCAAAGGCCGCGTCGAGCCGGAATAGCTGCTCCGCTCCTCCACCCGCCAAAGCTCGTCCCCCGACGGGGGATCATAGGCATAGAACGCTCTCGATCCCTGGCTCAGGAGGATGGTCCGCCCATCGAAGGCCGCGACCTGGCACGTGGCGAACGCCTTGCGATAATCGCCGCCCAGCTCGGGCTGACCATCCGGGCCAAGATCCTGGTAGTCAATCGACCGCTTCTTCTGCCAGACGGTGCGGCCAGTTTGCTTGTCGAGCGCAACGACGAATTGGTGGTCGCTGCCGTCGAAGTTGAGGATGAACCAATTGCTATAAAGAATGGGCGAAGAGCCGGCGCCGCGGAAATGGTTGCACTCGAAATCTCGCCGCGTCCACAGTGCCTTGCCCGTTTGAGTGTCCAGGCAAGCGGTGCCGGGTGCGCCGAAAGTCACATAGACCCGCCCCGGTTCGATGGCTGGTGTGGGCGAGGCGTAGCTGTTGAAGGGATGGCAGAACTGAGGCTTGGCAACATCGAACAACTTCAGGTCGTGAGTGACCTTGCCTGTGTCACGGTCTATGCAGACGGCGTACAATTCGTGGCCGTCCGGGGTGGCTGTAGTCAGCCAGACCTGTTGTCCCCAGATGACGGGCGAGGACCAGCCTTTGCCATGGATCGGGCTGCTCCAGGTCACGTTCTTCCCCTCACTCCACGCCAAGGGGAGGTTTGTAGAGGTGGAGATCCCGTTTCCTTGGGGCCCTCGAAACTCCGGCCAGTTGGCGTCTTGCGCGCCAAGCCGCAAGGTGGTTAGGACGACAGACAATAGGGTGATGCGTATGCGGTTCATTTATCTTCCTTGATCAGGGTTCCTTCTTTGACGCGCCAGCGGAGCAGCTCACGTCCTGTTTCCTCCGGCCAGCTCTCGGCGGTAGCCGTCATAAAGACCTGGCCGTGAGATTGTTCCGTCCGTTCCAGTAGCGGCAGAAAGCCGCTGCGTCGCTTTGCGTCCAGCTCGCCCATGATGTCATCAATCAGCAGCAAGGGCGCCGAGCCGTGCAGGCCGGTCAGATACTCGGCTTGGGCTAGCTTGAGGGCGATGGCCAGCGTGCGCTTCTGGCCCTCGCTGCCAAACTGCGCAGCCGAACGGTCATTCAGCAGGAGCTGCAAATCGTCGCGGTGCGGCCCGATGACGGTGGAGCGAAACGCTGCCTCGCGGTGACGGGATTGGGCCAGCTCGACCGTGAAGTCCTGCTTGACGCTTGGCTGATAGTCCAAACGCAGTTCCTCGGCGTCGCTGGAAATGCGCCGATAGGCCAGGCGCGCCAGCGGGGAGAGTTTGGGGATCAGGTCCCGGCGCCAGCGGATGATCTCTTCGCCGGCCTTGACCAGTTCCCGGGAAAAGCCCTCCAGCGCCGCAGCGTCAGACCCCGGCTGCTTAAGCAGCGCGTTACGCGAGCGCAGCGCCTGCGTGTAGCGCTGCAAGAGCGGCAAATAAGCGGGAAAGGTCTGCGAGAGCAGCAGGTCGAGGAAACGGCGCCGCGCTCTGGCCACGCCTTTGACCAATTGCAGGTCCTCCGTGCAGAAGACAACCGTGCGCAGCACGCCCAAATAATCAGTCAGCTTGCGCACCGGCTGGGCATCCAGGCTGAGGCTGCGTTCGCGGCTGGACCAGTACATCTTGGTGTCATGCTCCCCCTGTCCGACCACTTTGCCGCCGACGAAGTAACCCTTCTGCCCGTGCCGGACCATCTGTGCACTACCCACACCGCGGAACGAGCGCAGAGTGGCAATGAGGTAAACGGCTTCGAGAATATTGGTCTTGCCCTGGGCATTGTCCCCCAGCAGCAGGTGGAAGCCGGGTGCAAAATCAACATCCAGCCGCGCGTAATTGCGGAAATCACGGAGTCGCAAATGGGCCAGATGCATGCCATCAGCATGGCCTGCGACGGTCTGCCGAGCGAGAGTTTTTGGCTGGCGCTCCGGGCCCGCTGAAACCACTCCTATCCGGCAGGGCGGGCAGTCATGCCCGATGCTGGGTGCCCACCGTCGATTTCCTGCTTTCCAAGGTGGTCCAAACTCGGGAAAGCCGCTTACCGCCCGCTCATATCTCCCTAGCCTCGCCGGACACTCGCCGGAGCCTCGCCGTAGCACCTCTGATCGGCGATCAGAGGTGCTACGGCGAGTGTCCGGCGAGTGTCCGGCGATACTCCCAGGTGTCTCCCACCACTCTCCCCCGGTCCCAGGACCGGTTTGGCTTATTCAACTGAGGCTCCATTGGTGTGTCTCACTATGAGACACCCCGCTCCCGCGCCACCCGAAATGCCGTCATCCACGCCACCCTGTTCGTTGCCAGCAGTGGACTAACACGGGCTAACCGCGTGCAGAGGACTGCCGCGCGGCAGTCTGTGCGGTGGAACTGCGTGTGCGACGGAGGGCAAGAACGCGGTTATTTCACTTCCAGCACCTTCGTTGTTTCTTCCCCAAACTGACTGATGACGCGGACGGCGATCTTCTGGCCCCTCTTCACCGCAAACGGACGGCTCTGGTGGCCGTAAACTCGGCTGAAGGCTTCGTCGTCAATCTCGATCTTCAGGGTTTGCTCGGCCTTCCGTTTCGTGGCGGCCTTCGCCAGGTCATTCAGGCCCTTTTTCCATTCGTCAAACTCGTCTTTGTCGCCGCCGCAGAAGAAGACCTGGCGCACGACAAAGTTTGAGCCGTCATATTCGTCGTCCACCATCCAATACGCGATGTCGTGAACGTCGCGGCTTTTCACTTCGTCCTTGATCGGGTCGTAGATGTCGAGGCCAGCGATTTTCACCGTTCCCTGGCACGGTTCGTCGTCAGTCCCTTTGTGGGGCGATGCCAGCGGCTTCGGCGCAATCGTAAGCCGAATGTCCGGCTCGCCAATGGTTACGAAGCTGGCGGCTTTCTTGTCCTTCTTCAGCAAGCCTTGCTGGAGCAGGTCGTCGTGCATGCGGACGATGCTGACCTGGAAGTTGCCAAAGCTGCGGCTCAGTTCGGTGATGCCGCTCTCAAAAGCGAAACCGAGGATCAGCAGCCAGTCGCCGTCGCGCTTGTCGCGGCAGGCTTTGATAGCTTCCGTGACGGCCTGTTTGCTGACCGTGCCGAACTTCGGGCCGATGTGCAGGTATGCCTTCTTCTCGACCGTAGCCGCGGACGTGAGTCCGCGCTGATCTTCCGTCGAAGAAGATGTTTGCGCCGACTCACGTCGGCGGCTACTGGCATTGAACCAGCCTTCCGCGTGCAAGGCGGAATTGGCGAGGCGGTCTATGCGCACGAAGACGGCGTTTTCCTCTTTCACGCCAGTCTTCACGCCGGCGCTCTTGAGATGCGCGAATATCAGGTCCTCGAAATTGCCGAGTTCCTTGTCTTCCGTCCGCTGCCGTGCCAGCTCCTCAGGGGAAATGGGCTCGTAGCTCTGGAGCGTCTCGACCGTGAATGGCCCGGCTACGCGCAGCCGCTTTTTGTCCTCGAGCGGCTGGTTGTAAAGCGTCTCTTCCGCCGGCGGCTCGTTGTTGGCGATGCTGCCCAGCGTGATGTGCGACACTTTTTTATAAATGAAGCCCTGCCGGAGGTCGCAGGTCTGCTGGTCGTAGAGCTGGTAATATGGGAACGTGGCCGTCATCAAACGCGTCTTGGCGATGTTCACGGCGATGCGGGAGGTGTCGGTAGTAATCCAACGGCGTCCCCACTGCTCGGCGACGAAGGCGGTCGTGCCTGAACCGCAAGTAGGGTCGAGCACCAAATCGCCGGGGTCGGTGGTTAACAGAATGCAACGCTGAATGACTTTAACGTTCGTCTCCACAACATAGAGTTTGTCGGAAGCAAAACCGGCAATTGTCGTGTCCTGCCATGATGCGGTAACCGGTTGGAACGGAAAGTCGTCAGAATAGCGGACATAGTAGAGACCGCCCTCTGTGCATTCAACGCGATTTGCCGCAAGCAACTTTGCCATGCCGTCCTCGTTGGTCTTCCAACGGTTCTTAATGCTTGGCCTCCACTCTTGGCCCTTGTATTTCACTGGAAACCAGCAGGCGGCGCCTTCGCCTTTCTCACGTCCGATGCTCTGGCTTTGAAGATTATCCAGCCGAAAGATCCGCGACCCTTTTGGAATTAAAGAACGGTCTGTTTTTTCTTCTGCGGTAATTCTCCGGCGTGAACCGTCAGAGAGTTGCAGCATTTGATACGGCCCGTCGGCAGCAGTTGCTCGCTCCAGAAAGAGCTGCCTGTATTTGAGCCGCTCTTTGTCGCGAGCGTAAAACAGAATGAAGTCGCCGGTTGATGAAAGGAAGTCTTGCGTGGAACTGCTTGTTTTCGCAAAGGCGATCAACGCAATAAAATTCTCACTCCCGAACACCTCATCCATGAGATTGCGGACCAGATGAACGTTCTCATCCGAGATTTGGACGAAGCACGAACCGGATTCGTGTAGCAGTTCGCGGGCGACCAGCAGGCGTTCGCGCAGGTAGCTGAGGTATGAGTGGATACCCAGCAACCACGTGTCGCGAAATGCCTTCACCTGTTCGGGTTCGCCGGAGAGGGAGTCGTCATCGCCGTCCTTCACGGTGCGGTTGTTGAGGCGAATCTGCCAGTTCGAGCCGTATTTGATCCCGTACGGCGGGTCCATGTAGATACATTGCACCTGGCCGGCCATGCCTTCGCGCTCCAGCAGCGAGGTCATCACCAGGAGGCTGTCGCCCTGGATGAGCCGATTGGTCCAGCCGTCCGTCCACTTGTAGTAATCGGTGACCTTATCCAGCTCCTCGTGGCCGATGGCGTTGCCGAAGAGTTCATTGACGGCAAAGAGCTCATCCTGATTCGCCGCCTTCTCCACTACCAGGCGATACAGTCCCTTGATGAGAGTTTCCGGCGCGAGATGTTCGTGCCGGTAGAGCGAGCGGATGTCCACGTGCAGCGATTCATCTTCCGGCTGTTCGTAGCGGTGGGAGATGAGGTCGCGCAGGTTTTCGAGCGCCGTGCGGGCGCCCGCAGTGTCGCCCGCCTTGAGCCTGGCCTGAAGTTCGTCGAGTTGGGCGGTCAACTTTTCGTCGCTGGCGTACTTGTGCATCCAAAACAATTCAGGGTCCTGCCCGCGCGTGATGACAGGGTTGAGCGGCAGTTCCACTGCACCCGCTTCCTTCACCTTGGCGCTCTCGGCTTCGTAGCCCGCTTCTTCGCCGCTGGGGATATGGGCGCGTTTGGTGTCCTTGTGCTGGAAAGCTCTTACAGGTTTAGATGGCTTGGGCATAGCGTCAGGAAAAGAGTTTGCCGAAGTCGTTATGTGAGCCAGAAGCTTGGCCGGGCGCGGGATTTCACAGGCGTTGCGGGTCGAGCGGTTCGTCGGGCTCGGCGGCGGATTCACGGAGGAAGGCTTCCAGTTTCGGTCGGGGGGCAGGATAGGCCAGCAATTGTTCCCATCGCTCGTCGTCTTGCTGGGTGAGCAGGAAACGGGCGAAGTCGGCGACCTCGGTCTGCTTCTCCGGTGGCAGCGCCTCGCAAACGCGGATGATTTCTTCGGTAGCAGTACTCATGGTTATTTATGAGAACGGGGGAGATGGTGCCCCCCAGTCCTCGACGGTGAGGCCGGGAATGGCATGAAAGTGGTTCGTGTTCAGGGTGGCGACAATGAGATTGTTGGCTTTGGCTGTGGCCGCGATGAGCAAATCCATATCGCCGACCGGGGTGCCGTTACGCTCACAGGCGGCGCGAAGCTGGGCGTAGGCGGCGGCACAGGCGGAATCCAGCGGCAGAATGGCCAGACGTGGGCGAAGGTTCGCAGAAAAGGCGGTGGCCAGGCGCGTTGAACCCTTCTTGGCGATGCCGAAGAGCACCTCGGCTTCGCAAATGGTTGAGGTTACCACCTGCGAGTCGCCAAGCTGGTCCCAACGGGAGATGGCATGGAGGTGCGGCTGCGGTTTGAGCCGTTGGGAATAGACTGAGGTATCGAGCAGGTGCGTGACGGGCATGGTCAGTCGTCGATCGGGTTCTTTTCCCAGCGCTCCAAATCTACGCGCCGCTCCGGGATTTCAAAATCGTCCATCCAAAGGCCGTTCTTCAACTCATCGTCCCGTCGGTCGGCCCAAAAACCGGACAGCGGCTCGGCCAGCGCGAGTTCACGCAAACGGGCCAGCAAGAGATTGCGGAAGTCGGCCACGGCACGCTGCTCGTCGAGTTCGAGGAAATCCCACTTGTCCCAGCCGTAGTGGTCGCGGATGCGGTTTACCGCGGGCAGCCAGCGGTTGAGCATGGTCCAGCGTTTGGCATCCTTGTCGCGGTCAAAGCCGGTGACTTCGACGATGACATTAGCGCCGCGTCCGCCGGCGAGCCGGCAATTTACGATGAAGTCCGGCAAGTAGTCGCGTTGCTCGCCGGCGTTGTCCGTGTAAGGAACGCGGAAGTCGAGGAAGGCGTTTTTGACCCAGGAATTCACGTGGCCCTCCTCGGCAAGATCGTCGAGGACCTTCGCGGCCCGGCCTTCCCAGCCGCTGTCAATGACAACGGCATTCACGTGGCTGTGCCGGGTGGAGTAAGTTTCGCGCGTGGTCTGGCCGTGAACGAAGCGGGAACCGCCGGTAGGGTTGTAGTAACTGAGGATCGGGCGGATACGCTGCTCGCCCGGCGCGCCGGTTTGGATGCCACGAACGGCGTGGGCGACGAGTTTTCTTGGGGCGGAGAAATAAAGCAGCTTTTTCCACTCCGGGCCCTTGCCAAGCACGTGGACCTTTGTGTCATACCACCGCGTAGCGATGGCACAAAGTTCGTGGAAGCGGTGGAACTGAAGGTTGCCCTTATCGTCGGAGAAATGGTCACGCAACAGGTCTTTGGTGATGCGGTAGATGATCTGTTGCTCACGCGTTTCGAGAATGCTATCGACGGTGAGTTTCACTTCCTCGCCAGACACCGCGGTGGCCATGATGGTCTTGGTGGGCAGTTTCGAGCCGTCAATGGCATAGTCCTCTACTCCGGTGAAGTCGGCGATGAGCGGGCCTTCGGCGTATTCGAGCCGATAGCCCTCGACGTTTGGGAATTTGATTTCGCACTGCTTCGTGCGCTCGGCCAGCGCGAAGATGGGCTTGGTAGGTTTGGGCGACTGGGGGACAGTCTTTCCGCCCTTAAACAACTTGAAAGGCACGCCGATGATATGGGCGTATTCCGGCGGGAATTTCCATGTCACAATGCGGCGCTTATCGGTCGTGGCTTCGCCTGTTTTGTCGTAACCCTGGAGATAGTAGCTTTGGCGGCGCAGTGCGCGCCCGGCGACTTGTTCGCAAAGAAGCTGCGAGCCGAATTTACGGATGCCGCAAATGTGCGTGACGGTATTCGCATCCCATCCTTCGGTGAGCATGGAGACGGACACGACACAGCGGATGTGGGCGCCGAGGGCGTTGCGTTTGCCGACGGTGTTCACCACCTCGCGCAAGATGGCGGAATCCTCAATGCGTTCGGCTGCGCCCTGTCCATGGACGCGGGCGTATTCCTCCTTGAAGCGTTTGATTTCCGGGGCGAACACGCGCTTGAATCCGTCATCAATCTGCCCGGAATTCTCCAGCGCGTCGCTGTCAATCAGAAGTGTGGGCGGCTTGCGGCGTGGCTGCCTGGTTGCCGGATCGTAATTGGAGAAAAGCTCATACATTCCGGGTACGGCTTGCTGCGGTTCGGATTCGTCCTCGGACGGAATCTCATAACCCGCGAGGTATTTATAGACCTCCTTGGAAACCGAAGTGTTGTTGCACACGACGATGAAGACCGGCGGCGAGTCCTCGAACAAGAGCTGATCGGTTTTGCTCGCGGCAGCGGAGTGACGGCGGTTTTCGTATTCCTCCCTATAGTGTTCGTAAAACTGCTTGAGCGCGGCCTGAAGTATTTCTGGCAAACGCGGCGGTTCCTCGACGAATTTCTTGCCTTCGGCTTTAGCGCGGGCTTTCGCGGTCTTCCGGCCTGCCTTAGGCAAACCCTCGTCCTTGATATGCTCGTACAGATTTCGCAGCACCGGCAGGTCAATTTGCTGTGTGTCGTCGCGCATCGGGAGAAAGGGAATTTTCACCAGCCCGGATTCGACGGCCTCAATCAGGCCGAAGTCGGACACGACCCATTGAAAAAGCGAGTAGGGGTCATAACCCGATCCCGTCAAATAGAACGGCGTGGCACTGAGGTCGTAAATGCTGCGGACTTTGAAGCGCTGTGTTATGCGGACGAGTCCATTGAACCAGACAGCAGCACGGCGATTTTCTTCATCGGCGTCCTCGCCTTCGGCCTTTTGGTCGTCTTCGCGTGGCAGGTAGCAATGGTGCGCCTCGTCGTTGAGGACCAGCAGGCGCGAGCCGGGACGGAAGTTGCCCAGCAGGCGAGCGATGACTTGCGAAGAATCCTCCGTCGCCTCTTGTTTTGTTCCGTCCGCCTGGATCTTGCCATCAAACGGGGAACGCTTGTTGCCTTGGAGTGTTTTCGGCTCGAAGGCGTGGTAGTTGGTGATGACCAGGCGCTTGTTCAACTCCGGCATTTCCTTGCGCCACGTCTCCGGCACGAGGTAGCGGACATGGTAGTAATCTTCCGCATCCACACCCAGCCGCGTGTCCACGCGCAACACACCAAGGCGGTCGCGGATCGTGATGCCCGGCGCAATGAGGAGAAAGTTGTCGGCGAAACGGACATCATTCCGATACTCGGCGCGGTTAAAGTAATGGTAGGCGATCAGTGCGCCCATGACGACCGTTTTGCCCGATCCGGTCGCCATTTTGAACGCAATGCGCGGGAGATTATTTTCCGGCGACGCCGAGACCTTCTGTGCTGCCTCGAGCTGCCGAAGGATGTGCTGGCCGACGTTGGATTTCTCGGCGACTTCGTTCAACCAAATAGCCGTCTCGATGGCTTCGCGCTGCGCGAAGAACAAGGATTGTGTCATGTCCCGTTCGGGATTCAGAAACCAGAATTGAAGCAACTCGCGGGTGATGCGTGTCGTTTGCGGATACTTCGCCTGCCGCCATGCGCCCACCTCCCGACGGAGCAGGTTGACGACATGCGAGCCGTGATCCGCCGCCGCGACCTCGTTCAACTCCATCAAGTCGCCTTGGGCGCCTTGACGAACCGGGATGGTCTGAATTTCCGGCGTGAAGATGCGGCGGCCCTTGACAGGGCGGGAATAGTCCAGTTCCCCAGCCAGGTTGGTGGCATAGTGCCAGCCAGGCTCTTCGTACGGATTATTTAGGATTGGACTCGGTTCGGATGGCATTTGAGTAGCCGGATTACTTGTGGATCAGGACCTGGATTGCGACCGCTGAAGCCGACGAGCCAGGGGCGGGCTCGCCCGGGTAGGGTTGGCGGAGGGAGCTTTTGATGCCCTGGTAACTCGATGCGTCCATCGGTGGAAGTATTGGACGCGAAGACGGCACTGTTCAAGCCTGTTCTTCGTCTCAGTAATAGAGGCCCATTACCCTTCTCGAGGCTGCGGTTCGTGGGGACATTCCAGTGGGTTTTGGGGGCGGCGACCTCTGAGTACCGGCTGCCAACCTTGGCGGGTTGGACTGGTAACCAGAAAGGAGTAGGACGACCTCATGGACGCCCGCGCCGGCACGCACTGATCCGAGCTTGATGCAGCCCTGGGTGGGGCGAGGAAGGGCTATTTCTCCGTGTTCTTTGGATGTTTGGCAGCTATAATTCCTCCATGTCAGAGGCAGGGAGCAGCGGGCAGAGGTCTGGTAGATCATGACCTTCCTGCCCATAGTGCAGCGCGAGCTGCGTGCCGCGTCGCGCCGTCCGAGCACCCATCGCATCCGCTTCTGGACCGGCTTGCTCGCGATAGGGGCGAGCCTCATCGCATCTGCGGCGGGCACCGCACTTCCCCGCGCCGGCAGTGCTATAAGCCCATTGTTCGCGGTTCAGACGGTTTGTGCGTTCGGGCTTTCACTGCTGGCAGGGCTTTTTCTTACCTCAGACTGCCTGAGCGAGGAGAAGCGGGAGGGCACCTTGGGTCTGCTGCTCCTGACCGATTTGAAGAGCCATGACATTGTGCTGGGCAAGTTCGTGGCGACGACGCTGAGCGCGCTTTACTGCCTGCTGACATTGTTGCCCGTGATGGCGGTTCCGCTGCTATTAGGCGGGGTGAGCCTGGGTGAGTTCTCGAGGATGGCGCTGGCGCTGGTAAATGCCATGTTCTTTTCGCTCGCGGCCGGGCTGTGTGTTTCGGCCTTTGTAAGTGACTACGCCCGTGCGCTCGGCAGCACGTTGGCGTTGATAACGGTGACGGCAGCGGGTTTGCCAGCACTGGCTGCGCTCGGCTCCGGGTTCCGCCTATCAGCCACATGGTTTTGCTTCACCTTGGTCAGTCCGTTTTATCCTTTTGCCTATGCCGGCGACACGGCCTTTGCCACGCAGCCAGCGATGTTCTGGGTCACCTTACTTGCCTCCCATCTGCTCGGCTGGTTATTCGTGGGCCTGGCGAGTGTCGCCTTGGCGCAATTGTGGCCGAATGGCAAAGCCTGGTCTTTAGAAAAGGGTCTCGATCGTCAGGCGCAGTCCTCTCGCGCTGGTATCAGCCATCGCCGCCGGCGTCGGGCACGGACCTTTCCGTTCGATCCCGTCCTATGCCTGACAGGCGACGGCGCCCTGTTGCGCTGGATGGCCTGGGCGATCGTTGTCGGATGGGCCGTGGTTGTGTGCGACGGTCGCCTCTGGCCCAGTCATCCCATTCTGCGGTATCCCAGCGCGAAGATAGTCGCATTTCTCCTTAAGGCACTTGTGGCATTCCAAGCGTGCCGATTCTTCGTGGAGACGCGGCGCAATGGGTCGTTGGAGCTGTTGCTCTGTTCGCCGTTGCTCAACGCGGAACTCATCAAAGCCCAATGGCGAGCCTTGCGCCGTATCTTCTTGTGGCCGCTGGTGGTGTTTCTCCTGCTGCGCGTGATAACTTTGCCCTTGGCCCCGTCCAGCCGTGGTGAACCACCCGGCGTTGGCAATCTCATGGAGACGGGTTTCCTGGGAAGCTTTTTCCTCACCATTAGTTTGTTCGCGGACATCCTGGCCGTGGGCTGGTTCGGCATGTGGCTGGCCTTGACGATAAAGAGGCCGGTTCTGGCGCCGGCACTTACGATCCTGTTTGTCCTGGTCCTGCCAACCTGCCTTTATCGGTTTGATCTCGTTGCGGACATACTCTTTGTTTCCTGGGGCACCACCCAATTGCAGCAGGACTTTCGCTGGCTCGTACTCGGTCCTGTTCAGCAGGGCCTCCCCGTTCCGGTTGATCAACCATGGACTTTGCCGGAGATCACTGACGACAAGACTACAGACCACGGGGGAAAGGCTGAGAGGCTGAAGGCGGACAGCAGAAATGGCAAAGCAGTGGGAAAATGCTGAGGGGGTTGCGGGGACACCGGACCGCGTTGCCTTCAGCAATCGGTGATGATCGATAAATTAGGCAGTCGCCAGCGAGCGGGCGTGGGCGATCTCGCCGGTTTGGGCCGGACGCACCTGATCGGCCATCAAGGTGACAACGGCGAGCGTGTCGCCATCCAGCGAGGTGAATTCCACCTCGTAACCCGCAGCGCCCCGATGTACCAGGACGGCTGTCCCGATGTCTCCGGCGCTCAACCCATATTCCGGCAAATCGCAGGTCAGAATCACGTCATCCAATTCTTCGATCATGTTCATCTTCGTTGTCGCAAAGGGTAGGCCGTGGCCAAGCGAGCCACTCGTTCGCCGGACTCAATAAACCATACTGAGCGGATTTGAGCAACTACTCCGTCATGCAGGGAGAGAGGGCCTTCCACAACCAGCCGAACTCCCAGCGGCGTCGCTTCCCGTTTGGCAACTTCATTTTCCCGACCGTGTGTCCGCAGGGCCTCGGCCATTTCCTCCCAGTGCTCAGCCGCGTAGCCGTGGCCGGAAAAGAAGCGGGCTTTGCTCCTGCCCGCGCGGTGTTCGGGATTCAGAAGGTAGAGCACGATTTTTGCGTGCGGCACTTCGGCTTCATCAATGAAGGGCACCTTCATTTCCCCGGCTCCTCCACCGGCTTGATTTTCTCGGCCGCCAGGCCGCAGGAGAAATAGACCCGCTTGTCTGTCTCCCATGCCAGCACCGCCGTATCCGCACGATTGGTCATAGAGATACCAACGGCAGATCGCAGTTATTGCACCGGCACTCGCCAGAGCGTGATGCTATACGGCTTCACGGATACAGTGATGCCCAAGTCCGTCGGCGCGTCTTCTGTGATGTCCACCTTGCGCGGTTCTCCCGGCTGATTGCAGGCCATCGGATCGCTGCCAGCGATGATCCAAGTCTGGGCTTTGCGCGTTACTTGGATGGCTTTCAGGTTCAACTTCAATTGGACCACCTCACTCTTGGGATTGACGACACCCACAGTCAGAGCCTTCCCGTCACTCGTCAGCGCCGCTGATATGTCTAAAGGCGCGGCCTGATGTTCGACCTTTACCGGAATCGTGCCGAACTCCCGGCGGTAGAGCATCAACGGCAGCCCCGTGGAATCAAAATCGGCATGGGTCTTGGTGGTCTTGATGCAGCCGATCACGTTGACGGTTTGGGCGTAGTTGGCCATGAAGATGACGTCGCCGTCGCGGAAATACTCGTGCAGCCCGGCAGCGATGCCGAGGGCGTCCTTGAGGAAATAGCGCGTGCCCAACTCGCCGAACGCGTGCGGGCCGTACCAATAGTTCCACTCGTCGAGTGCGATGCGGATGTCCTTGCCCTCAAGCGACGGGATGTCCTTGCGGAACTGCCGATGCGCGTCGGCAATCCGCTTGATGTTGGCGGGAACTTGCTGCACGTGCGCGGCCACGTCCTGATTCGGTCGGGAGACGTAGAAATGTTCACTGATCAGATTCATATGGTCGGCGCAACTCTTGAGCATTCCCCGGCTCCAGGAGTTCGTGCCGACCCTGGTACCGATGTCACCGCTGGCGACGGTTTTGATCGTCGGGTCCACCTGGCGCATCTTCTCCTCAACCCAGTTGTGCTTGAGCACGTATTGGTTCAATTGCATATAACCGAGTTGCCAGGCACCCCACATCTCATTTCCAACGCACCACCACTTGACGCCGAATGGCTTCGGGTGGCCGTTGGCGGCGCGAGCTTTGCCCATGAGAGTTTCCGCGGAGCCATTGGCATATTCCACCTCGGCCGCGGCCGAATAGGCGTCGCCGAATCCCGTGTTCACGGCGATCATTGGCTCGGTGCCGATCAATTCGCACAAGTGAACGAACTCATCCATGCCCATGTCGTTCGGCTCGATGCCGGTCCAGGCAGGATTCGTCCGAGTCGGCCGTTTGTCGCGCTCACCCAAGCCGTCGCGCCAGTCGTAGCCGCTGACAAAGTTGCCGCCGGGCCAGCGATAGACGGGGGCGTCGAGCTGTTTGAGAAGATCAAGTGTGTCTTTGCGGAACCCATCCACGTTGTCAGCGGGCATGAGGGACCAATGCCGCTAGGATTTCGAGCGTGTCTGCTTAGGGTTTTCTGACGCTTTTCCGGTATTCTCTAAGGAGTTCCGGGCCTGTCCGATAGAGCAACCGTTCGATCCGACGGCCGTTTCGGAT
>Ga0118677_10010159_pt1 | contig 14476 bp, 16 predicted proteins | sample AliMusrvi5mmetaG_FD_86154 | JGI IMG/M metagenome (GOLD analysis project Ga0118677, IMG submission 86154) | reverse complement strand
ATATCCCAAAAGAACAGTGTTCCAAGAATAACCACCATGAACACCAGTCACTAATAAAATTTCTGAACTACCAGTACCATAATGATAAGCGGTGATATCTCTTCCCTCAACTGATTTACCAATAATTGTCTCAACCTTATTTACAGTACTAGTGCTAGTGGTGGTGGTAGTGGTGGCGGTACTCGTAGCCACATTTTGATCCAAGTTAACAACCACGCTCTTAGAAGAATTAATAAAATAATAAACTCCCAAAGCTATTATAATAACGACGACAATACCTATAATTATTTGCTTTTTCATAATACGTACATTATAGCATATTTTAGGAAAGCAAGTTAGGAGGTGGGTTTCCGTAAGAAATATTAAAATTTTTTGAGTCTGGTTTTGAGACCGGTCCCGGTGCTGATAGGGCCGGTCAAAAGACGCGAGGACCAAAAAATTTGAATTATTTCTGGCAGGAAACCTTTTAGAATAAGATTAGGCAGCAACTGGAAGCTCCACGCAGAACCTTGACCCATGGCCGCGGCCGGCGCTTTCTGCCCAGATCTTGCCACCATGACCCTCCACAATTTTCTTTACAATAAACAAGCCATAACCAGTACTGTTCACATTCACCTTGAGGGATTCCTCGCCACGCCCACCCTCCTTAAATAATTTAGCCTTATCAGCATCAGATAGCCCCACCCCAGTATCATGAATAGTAAATAAAATATTTGGTTTGCTCACTTTCAAACTAACCTTTACACTTCCCTTCAAGGTATATTTCACAGAATTATCAATCAGATTTTTTATCACCTGCGTCATCTGCAGTTTATCAATTTTAAACTTGATATTATCCATCGGCAAATTCACCCCATATTGCAAACCTTTTTCTTCCGCGGTCTTTCTAAAACCTTCCGCAATTTCCTTTACAAAATCCACCGCTGATGTCTCTTCAAAATTATAAGTCATTTCACCAGTACGCAAGCTGGAAGCTTTTAACACCTCCTGTACCATATCCACCGCCTTGTTATCAGACTCTAAACCAATCTTCATCATATCTTTCATTGGCTCATTCATCTCACCCAAATCCCCTTCCAAGGCCGAAGCAAAAATCATCTTACTCTTGGTAAAGAAGCCTTTCACTTGATGGGTGATGAACCGGATCAATAGCTGTTGATTATCATTAGCCACCTGCAATTCCTCTCTCAACGCCACCTCTTTTTTCACACTACGCACAATCATAATTCCTGTGATAGCGGAAATAACTAAAGTAATAGCAGTTAGCACTCGATTTGTATTATTCTGGATAAAGAAAAATTCCGAACCAATTATTATAATGAGGGTCCAAACCAGCGCCTGCGATCCAATCAGTTTGATATCAAAGGCTTTAAAACGGACAATAAGGAAGACAAGCGAACTCATAAAAATAAGTGTTCCAAATAATCCATAAACCTCAAAAACAAAGCCGCTTAAAATTCCTTTATCTGCTAGATAGCTACTCAAAAATACAGCAGAGAAGAAGGACAACAAAAATAGTGAGATACCAGTCAGTAATAATAATATTTGTTTTCTTAATATCTTATCAGACTCACGACTGATTTTAACAATCGAAAATATAAGAATAGTAATTGCTGAAATTATCTCAACAAAATATTTATAATACAGAGAATAGTTACTTTCAAGTGCGTTACATCCATCAGAACTAAAACCAGATAAATTTAACTTTAGAGGTATCATTACCATTAATGGTAATAAAATAATTCCCCACAATATTTTTTGTTTTAGTGATGCATCATTTTTGGTGATAAATACATATACAAAGTATAGGCTTAATACATAAAACAGAGCCTCAATTAGACCGGTCGGTGCCCATGCAAACATGATTATTCTTGTATCAGTACTTAACCACGTAAACAAATCCAACACTGACCAAATCGCAAACAATAAAGATAAATAGAAAAAGATACGGGACAACACACTTTTACCACTATTAATCAATATAAAAATACCAAGCAATAGTGACACAATTATTATTGGTATATGAGAATAATATAAAATACTGAGACTACCATTAAGCTCGCTCAAAACTGCTGGCATACATGTCGACAAATTTGTAATTAAATTAGGATCCATTTTTTAATATTATTTATTAAAATATATCAACTTCCTTTTCTAAATGACCAGGATACCACATCCATACTTCTTTTTCCTCATTTTTTAATGGTAACAAAGGTACAATTAATGGCTTTTTCTTAAATTTATCCAAAACGAATTCATACGCTGGCAGGACAACATCCTCCGTAAACCTTTTTTCATGTTCAGTGTCTTTCGCAATAAAATTCTCAAATAAAACTCCATAAACCAAACAAAGACTAAAAAACTTTTTATAAACTTCCAGAGCATTTTCTCCATTTTTCTTAAAAAGAGAAAAATCAAACACATCCATCAACTCTTTATACTGTTTCTTATACAAAAAATGATGAAATTCGATGAAACTCTTATCCTTGATTGTGTTCATCTCTTTGTATGATTTTTTTTCCGAATATGTAAAGTCTATAATAATTTTCTTCGTTGTGACATGTTCATTTTTTTTATTAAGTCCGTGCAAAAAAACCAATTTCCCTAGATGAACCTTGTCTTTATTTTGACAACAAAACTTGTCACTATGAAACTCTGCACAAATAGGACGTAATTCAATAAGATCAAGCACATCTAAAAAATAATTCGTCTCATAATTTGGTGTTAAAACCCCCCTAGACAAAATAGCTCTTGGTTCTTTTTTAAAAATATCAGGCAAACTCTCGCCTAAAAATTCCTCTACTTTTCTTATGAGATTTAAATCTTTTTGCCTTTTTACCAACTCCTTCTTTGCTTCCTCTATTGTTATGTATATCTCGTCTAAATTCATTTAATAATTATATAACATAATATAAAAAAATAAAAGTAAAAACAGCGCAGATTATTAGTCCACGCTGTTACATTGTTTTTTAGCTCAACTTTCAGTGAATGAAAGTCTGCCACACATTTTTGAATGCTGGTATGATTACAAACTCATTGAGCAGTGTGTAAACCAAACAGCTGAATATTGTACTCAAGATGAAGACCACATAGTCCCCTTTCTCCAATACAACGTGAACCGTACCGTTCTTCCGGTGTAAATAAAACGCGGTTGCTATAAACGAGTCCTGGACGGCAGACAATACCAGAAACGGGATTAACCGTACGGTAATTGCTTTCTCTACAAGCCACAAACAAATGGCCGGCAGGGCAAGCAGAGTCTTCTTCAGACCGCTACCAGACCAACATTTACGACGTGTCTCTACAACCTTAATCAACACGTCATCAACCACCGTAATGCCCAGCCAGTCAATCTTGCACTTCTGGTACCATTTGAGCGTGATGAAGTTATTGGCAAACGTCAGCAATATCATACCTAACGCGCCAAACCCTCCAAAGAAACCCTGGATCAACGGCCACACGCCGTAATCAAGTATCCCATTCCACGTTTCAAATAGCGCCAACCCACCAGCCACTTGGAAGAGCCGCTTCACCGACTTGGTGAAGTAATAGACTGTCCCGGACACAATGAGTATCCAGAGCACTATTTTGATAATGTCCCAGAGATTCACGCGTCACCACCTTTTTTCAAAATTGTTATTTAATGTTTGTTTAAGAACTCATATTCAGGAATCATCCTGAATACTCCTATTATAGCACGGTCATTATCCCTTTGTCAAGCTTTTTTAAAAATCAATTTTAGTTGACTTTTTCCTGTCCATAACTATACTAATATCAGATTTGCGAGTAATGAGGGCGTATAGGTCAATGGCAGACTTCCGGTCTCCAAAACCGGCTATGGGGGTTCGACTCCCCCTGCGCCCGCCATTCCTCATTATGGGGAATGTATCAATAAGAAAGCCCCCTTCATCCAGAAGGGGGCTACTTTGTACCTGTGAATTAATCACAATGGCAGAGATAAGACTTCTATTTCAAAACCACCTCCGAATTCATATCTTTTTCTATTGTCAGAAATATAATTATGAATAAGGCTGGGTTCCGTTTCAATTAAGCCTCTAGTCATGATATATGCCTCTATTATTGCTAACCTAAATGAATGCGATACAACTGCGATACTCCCAATTCCTGATTTATTTTGGCAATGTAACAATACCCTGCGCACTCCATCAAAGATCTCCCTTCTGGACAATAAGAGACGATCTTGCACAAAACCTTCCTTGAACTGCCTCCTAACTGCCACACTTTTTTCTTTTGTCCAAGCAGATTTACCACAAAGTTTTTCCAGGTCAAAGGCGATTTCGTTTAAGTCTACGAGACCAATATATTCTATAGACTTATTCCTGCTGATACACCCGGCAGCTCTACATAAAGTTGAGTGCAATACCACAGGCTCTGATAGTTTAAGTCCACCCTGCTCAGCACTCAAGGGGTCAATCCTCTGACTCAATAGACCCGAGAGATATTCAAAAACATCGCCAGCCTCAGGTTCTAATCTATAGGAAAGTATTTTAAAAAATCTGATCATACATCTACTTCTCCTTTTGTTTATAAAAAACTCTCTCATCAAAGTATATAAGCTACATTTTTAATGTCAATAATTTATAAGAGTAATAAAGTAAAAGCCCCCTTCAATCAAGAAGGGGGCTGTTTTGTATCTATACTATACTTTATGTCCGGTTACTACCACATACGCCCCTTGCTCATTTCCGTTTTCTGACAAATTCCAATCGGTATCGGCGATTTGTTTTCGAACGTCTAAAAGGGCGTTAGTGGAATCCTCAAACAGTTCATTCGGCAAAATAGAACTAATTGTAGGATGAGTCCACAACTGGTCAATACTCAACGGCATTCCGAAGAGATTCTTTATCTCAGTTGTAGTATATGGTTGGGCATATATTGAAAGACGACCTTCCTTATAATTTACATCCAAGCAGCGTTGATCTCTGTTCATCTCAGCCATCAAACTTGGTGGCCAAGGAAGAAAAACTTCGTGCACCAGAGCATCGGTGTTGTAAAAAGAAAAAAGGAATCTTCCACCCTTTTCCAATACTCGACCGACCTCACTGAGTACTGACTTAATGTCCTTCATGTCACTAGCTGTGCCATTATTCATAAACACAAATGACACACTGTTATCCTTTAATGGCAAAGCTTTCTCCACGTCATGGACAATAAAGGACACAGGATGTTTTTTGGCAGACATAATTTTTCCGTTTGCCATAGCAATCATATCCTCGCTGATATCAAATCCGATTGAAGCAGCGAAATCATTGCTATGATTTAATGTCTCCCGCCCTGTAGCGCATCCAAGATCTACCAGCAACTTTTTCCTTGAGAGCCTTTCGATCTCCTGGTTTATTAAGCGTTTTTCAAACTCCATTTGGAGTTTTGTGGCAAAGCGATCCTGGCCATATTCGCTATCATATTTTCCCGCCCATTCTTTCGTCAGTGTAAGTAGGTTTTGCCTAAGCACACTATATTCGAATGATTTTGCCACCATAGTTGGATCGTGCGTTTGATGCCATCTGTCACGCATTATTGCTTGTTGCTTACATGACTCTCCAATAATGGAGTACAGTATCGCACGAGCAAAATTCGGATTAATTCCTTCTCTTTTTGCCCATTCCTCAACCTCTTGTAATCTCTTCTCCTCAATTTCTTGACGGAAGAGAGCCTGACCATCTGTTAGCTTACTTCGGCAAACCGACTGAGCAAGCTGTGTCCTTCTTGCAAGCAGGCGGACCAAGTGATGATCTGTGGTCTGTATCTGTTTACCCAGTATCTCCAAAGCTGAGAGTTTCTTCTCCGTGCCATTTTTCATGGTATTAACCTTTCTTATTTAAGAGAACTACCGATATCTACTTATTATAGAATACCTTTTATCTTGTTTTGTCAAATTGACTTATCTGTTTAGCTATGTAGGATATATAAGAGATGTTGATCTTAATGGTCTTTTAAATAAAGAAAGGTATACAGCAATGAAAACGTTTAGAGATTTTCTCTCGGAGCAGTGTGCTTGGTCAGTCGGTTGGAATGGTGCCATGATCTCTGTGTTGGATAATCCAAAGTTGGTATTGACGGATTTAGCAAACGCTGAAGTCGTCGATCAGCTGATGGGAGATCTTCAAAAGATCACGGCGGAGAGTTTTGGGGTGGAACTTGATACTGGAACTGATGACGGTGTCAAAAATCATGTTGTTAACTCTGGAACAATCGCTTTCCTGCATGATCAGGACAAAGTTCTGGGTTTTGCTTCGTCAAAACTTTTTCCCGAAGAGGAGGTTTTCTATCTACATGGCGTTGTGACAATTAGAAGCTCGAAGTGTCGAGGTGCTGGTAAACAGCTTATACGTACTCTCTCTAATATGGCAAATATGCGTCGGACAGCGTTTACAACGCAAAATCCAATCATGTATTGCCTTTTAGCGGGTTTGTGTACCAAGGTTTTTCCACGGCTCGAAAACCCAAAAGTTCCACCGTCCATAAAAAGACTAGGAGCGAAACTCATTAAGGGAAGAACTGGGGTTCTAGACCCGAACACCTTTATAATCACAGGCTTATATGAACGTTGTTTGTATGACGAAATTCCTGATTCACGCAATAGATTGGTCAATCAGTGGTTTCAGACAGCACTTAAGGTCGAGAACGGTTTGACCAGTAACGGCTTTTTGTTCATCGGGGAGGATGGATGGTAGCCATAGGGGGTTCTTAATGTTACAATTAAGCAACCCCCTATTTTTATTCCCAAATTTTAAATAAAAAGATGAAAATTATATTAAATATTGCAACTCATGGAAACGAAAGGATTGGTTTAAAAGTAGCCAAAGAATTTGAGAAATTTAACATTGATAAAGATACCCTTGTGGTTCAAGTGGCAAATGAGAAGGCGTTTAAACTACATAAAAGGTGTATTGACCAGGACCTTAACCGCTCTTTTCCTGGTAGGAAAAATGGAAACTATGAAGAGAGAAGGGCGTATAAACTTTCTCCAATCATTAAATCCGCTGACATTGTAATTGACATTCACTCTACTACCAGTGCCCTGAAAGACGCTTTCATCGTGACAGATTTAAATAGTAAAACTCTAGAATATATCAAGGTAATCAAACCCAAGTATGTTTTAATCATGGATGCGACAAAAAACAACGCGCTTATTTCTCAAGCGAAAGTTGGCATCGCCTTTGAATACGGGAAAGATAATGATCCGGCGGTTATTAAAAAGATTGTACTGGGAATAAAAAGATTATTAAAACACTTGAAAATAATCAACATTAAATTACCCCAAAATAATACCTCAATAAATTATTTTAATGTTATTTCTACCATAAAAAAACCTAAAGTCTATAAGGTGCTTAAAAAAATAAAAAATTATAAACTGGTTTATAAAGGTGAAGTATATGCAAAAAATAACAATTTAAAATTAGTGGCTGATGAAAATTTTTACCCAATAATATTTGGAGAGAAAAATTATAAAGATATTTTTGGCTTTAGGGGTCTAAAAATAAAGAAATAAACTATCTTCTGGACAAGAAAATCACCCAAAGCTCTAAAGCACTTGGGTGATTCTTCCTTTCTACTTAAAGATCAATTCATTCAAACGTCTACCACGCACCATCTCCGCTTATCTCGTTCAAACGAGGATAAGAGAGATTCATCGCCTTTCGTACCTCTTCCAGTGTCTGTCGTGCAACTTCACGAGCTCGCCTCGTTCCAGTTGCTAGAATTCTCCAAACAAGATCGGGTTTGGCCGCATAATGTGCCCTTCGATCCCGAATCTCACGAAGAGAAGTGTTCAGCTTTTCAGCTAATTGTGCTTTGCATTCCTTGCAACCACGTGTGGCACCTTCGCACTCAATGCGAACCTGCGGTACCGCCTCGGACGCAAAGATAGACCAGTACTTGAAAGCGTGACAGCTATCAGGGTGGCCAGGATCCTTGCGATAAACACGCTGAACATCAGTTACCATTTTCCCGATCCTGAGCGACGTCTCTTCTTCGGTGTGAGCAAGATCAACCTGATTATCAAGGCTCTTGCTCATCTTTTGATCACCGTTTGTACCAGACAAAACTGGTACCTGTCCCACTAGCGCCTCGGGGGGATTAAAGACATCCTTCCCAAAAGTGCTGTTAAACGAACGAGCAACCTCACGAGCTTGCTCGATGTGCGGGAGCTGGTCCTGTCCGACAGGAACCAAATCTGCCTTAAAAGCAAGAATGTCAGCCGCCTGCGAGACAGGATAGCTAACAAACCCCAAACTCATTTGAGACACACCGTACATTTCTGCTTCGCTCTTCACTGTTGGATTACGCTGAGCACGAGCCAACGAGACGAGAAAAGAGAAATACATGGTCAGCTCAGTGAGTTCAGGTACCTGTGATTGGATGAAGAAGCAGTTTTTCGGCTTCAGCCCAACCCCCAGGTAATCACACATGACTTCAAACACGTTCGCTTCGATGTTCCCTCGCCGGTCGATGTGGTCCGTCAGGACCTGCAAATCAGCGATAATGAAGAAACACTCATACTCATCCTGAAGACGAACACGATTCTGAAGAGTCCCCACCAGATGCCCGATGTGAAGTCTTCCTGTCGGCCGATCTCCCGTTAAAATCCGCTTTTTCATGATCCTATACCTTTCTATTTGACTAACTGTTAACGTACAATAAACTTACTTGAGTATACACTGATAGTGTGACTTGTCAAGCTACTTAACTGGTCAAAATATGATATAATATTTTTCTTATGGAAAATCAATCTAAAAAGAGAATTCTAACTGGGGTGCGCCCTACTGGTCCACTTCATCTAGGTCACTATGTGGGAGCATTAGAAAATTGGTTAAAGTTGCAAGACGAGTATGAATGTTTCTTTTTAATTTCTGATTATCAGGCTTTAAGTGATCATTTAGGTGAAACAGACAGAATTAGAAAATCTGTCATTGACGTTACGCTTGATTGGCTGTCAGTGGGCTTAGATCCAAAGAAATGTTCGTTCGTAATCCAAAGCTATGTCCCGGAACATGCAGAATTATTCATGTTGCTGAGCATGTTTGTCCCTATTTCTTTAGTTGATCGTAACCCCACTCTGAAAGCCGAAATTATTCAGCAAAAAAAGAGCGACGTTTCTCTTGGTTTTTATAATTATCCTGTTTCTCAAGCTGCTGATATTCTATTACCTCAAGCTGATCTTGTCCCTGTGGGTGAAGATCAATTGCCCCATATAGAACTAACAAGGGAAATTGTCCGTAAGTTTAATAATATTTACGGCAATGTCTTTAAGGAACCACAAGCTTTAGTCGGTCGGATTCCTAGATTAGTTGGTATTGATGGTAAGGCTAAGGCTAGTAAGAGTTTAAATAATTGTATTTACTTGTCTGATTCGATTGAGGAAGTTAATAAGAAAGTAAAAAGCATGTACACCGATCCAACAAGATTAAAAGCAACTGATCCTGGCCACATTGAGGGCAACGTGGTTTTTGATTATTTGGATGCTTTTCACACAAACTCTATTGAGTTAGAAGATCTAAAGAAGAAATATACTACTGGAAAAATTGGTGACGGAGAAGTAAAGAAAATCCTAGCAGAAAGCCTAAACAAATTTCTTGGTCCAATTAGAGAAAGAAGGGCTTATTTTAAAGCTCATCCAGAAGCTGTCCGAGAGGCATTACTTCTTGGTACTGAAAGAGCCCAAAAGCTGGCTGCCGCTACAATGCTTGAGGTCAGAAACGCTATGAAAATAACAGGTTATGAAGATGTTAAAAATATTAAAAAAATAATCTTATGAAAAACAAAACCATCCTTATCTTAGGTGCTGGTCAAATCGGAGAGGCTTGCGCTCTCAAATCAATCAAACATAATCCAAAAAGAATTGTCCTACATACGCTGACTAAGGAAGAAGCTATTTTGGTTTCTAAAAACATCAAATTACAACTGGAAGGACATCATATTGATATTCAAATTTCATGGGGTAACGCCCTAGTCACTAAAAAATTAATGCATTTAGATCGTGATGAACTCCATAATCCTGAGAACCGTAAGGAGTTAATCAAATATTATTATTCATATTTGAGTGAGAATTTAATTAAAGAATCGTCCTTATATTATTTAGTTAAAAAATGGAAACCAGATTATATTTTTGATGGTATTAACACGGCAACGGTAGTTGGATACCAAGATGATCCATATTCTCTTCCAAGGAAAATTTTAAATAAGAAAGATAAACAAGACTGGAGTGATTCAACTGAAAACTTACTTGCTTCAAATATCGTTCCTAGTTTGATTCGTTTTACCCAAGCTCTAAAAAAGAGTCTACTAGATTTTAAAGTTAAATGTTATGTTAAGGTTTCTACTACAGGGTTAGGTGGTATGGGCGATAACCTTTTTTATACGCACGGTGATGTGAACGAACCTGGCATGTCTTCTGGAATTTTAGGTAAGGTTGCTGCCGCTGGAGTTATCCATCAATTATTCTGGAGTCTATCTCACACTCCAGGAATTAATATAAAAGTAGCTGTTCCGTCTGCTCTTGTCGGTTGGCAGGGGGTTGGTTTTGGTCAATTTCGTTCTCATGGGAAGAGCATACCCTTGGTAGATTCTAAAACTAAAACTAAATTAATTGATGGTGAAGTTTTTACCTTAAATAAATGTGAACAAATTTCTTCTTTTATGGAAATGCCTTATGTCGATTCAGGTGAAAACTGCGCCTATAGTTTAGGAGAAATGACCGCTATAACCGCGTTAGGACAAATGGAGTGTATTACGAGGGAAGAGGTTGCCCAAGCTTGTATTGAAATGGCAGTAGGATCAACTAGGCATGATTTACTTACAGCTATGGATCTGGTAGCTCTCGGACCGTCACATCTTGGAGGAATTCAACGACGTGTCATCCTTGATAAGCTCGCTGATTTAGAAGTGAAGAATTCAACTCCTAGCATAGCAACAAATAATCTAGGACCTACAGTCTCAAAACATCTTTTCGAACTGTATCTAATGTTAGCTTGTAGTCAAAAATCTCTTTCAGTTTTTGCCAAATCTTCAAGCAATACTTTACTTGAGAAAATAAATAAATTTCTTGAAGATAATCAACAGATAAGGTCCCAAATAATCTCTCTTGGTCTACCTATTATTTTTAATGATAATCACGTTACAACTGGTGAGTATTTTTATGTGCCAAATCCGAAAGAAGAAAATATTATTAGCTCTATGAATGTAGATTTATGGGCAAATAGTGGGTGGATCGATCTACGAGAAAAAAACATTAAATACTGGCAGTCTATTATCAAAGATATCTTAGCTGAATCTAAAAAAACAAATAATGGTGGTTTAATTACATCTGATAGAAACTGGCTTGATATTGAAAGTGCAGATATAGGTGAAATTCTTGGGTATGTTTACTCTATGCTTGGTGGACAAAGAAAAACTGAATTTTTTAGCCCTTTACGTTAAAGAGTAGAGAGTTGCAGATAAAATTATAGTTCCTTTTCGTACTCAAAATGAGGCTCGTCATCTTTTATATCTTCAGCTGTTTTTACAAAACCAGAACGTTCTAAAACTTTAATTGATTTATCATTTCTAGCTAGGACTCCAGCAAAAAGTTTCTTAAAACCACCTTCTTTAGCCAGAGACAATAATTCGCTTACCGTATTAGTCATGAAACCGCTATAGTTTTCATCCGCCCAATAACCTATTTCCGCCCTATTCAGATCAGCACTTTTAATATCAATGACGCCGATTATCTCAAAATCTGTCTTCCTAATAACAAAAACAAAATGAGTCTGCTTTTCCCAGCCCTCTTTTACAAAATTTTCAAACCATTTTGCATCTGCTTCTGTATAAGCTCTGCCTTTAAAAGGCTTGTTAAATAAAATATCATAGGTGCCAGGCCTGTTACATATTTCAACAATCTTTTTTATATCTTCATCTGAAAACACTAAATCTTTTCCACCTGTCATTTCATACTTATCTCCAGTCAAAAAATTGGTAATTTCTCTCTTTATATTTTGCTCAAAGATATTTTTACAGTTTGTGATGTACTTTCTTGGTTTGTCATATGTTTAATATGTTCTTAATAGCCACCTTATATACCTCTGCTTTTACCTCCTCTCGCTTCTCTTTTTCATTTTTATGATTTTCATCATGCACGGTTTGTCCTTTGATTAAGTTATCAGATATATAGACTAGGGCTCCGCACGGCACTTTAAAGTTATTAGAGACTGCAAAGAAAACAGCAGTCTCCATTTCTACCCCTGAATATCCGTCCTCAGACCAAGATTTTACATCTTCCCAAGTTTCGCCCATCATTGCCTGGCAACCCATTATGGGTCCTGTATCGATTTTAAGGTTTTTTGGTGTATTCCTAATCAGTTCCTGTGAAATACTCTCTGTTGAGTAATGCTTATTATCTTTTACTTCACGGGCATAAATTCTAGTTGTGCTTTCATTACCATAAGTATATTTTGGAACTATTAGGTCCAGAGAATTCAGGTTAGGATTTAAGCCGCCACAACTGCCAATGTGGATATTCTTTTTGGAACCAAATAGGCAGGCTAAATGCAGGTATTCGGATAACGTCGCTCCGCCGTATTCTATGGTAAACCAATATTTTTTACCTTTTATCTCTATTTCTCTGATATGTTGAAGAAACTTATATTCAAGAGTGCTTATTTTATATTCAATTCCAAGGTTTTTGAGAGCGTCCTCAAAATTTTGAAAATGCTTTTCATCATCCCAAGCACCGTAACAGATGAAGCCAGCCACCTCGTAATCAGGCGGGAGATTACAGTGTTTTCTAAATTCATCGGCGGTGAATGATTTGTACATATAATTATTATGTTTAAGAAAATCTGATAATCTGTTTAAAATGATCAATATACACTATAGGCAAATTGTATTCCTTTAGCCATTCAACCATCTTCTTATTAATCGTGGAGATATTCATAATTTTACTCTTTTCCCCAAACAACATACTATGTCCCAAAATAAAACCTTTTGGCATATTTCCTTTAATCACCATCTTCAATTGGTCTATAAAATACTCAAGGTCCTCCAAAGATTCTCCTGGGATATAGTGATGCTCAATAAATAAAAATCTATCTTTCAAATCAATCTTGGTCTCGCCTAACATAAACGTGGTTAAAAAAGTATGTCCACCCACGATTTTTTCTTCGTCTAGACTAATAACAGATTTAAACAAGTTTTGATGTTTATATTTCTCTATCTTTCCGGTCTGTAGAAATTTAACCAGATATTTTCTAGACGGTACCGATGGATGATATTCCTTAATACTTTGCAAACTGGTGCCGTAATAGCAAACCTGTCCTGTTCTCTATCGCCTTAAAGGAGAAGTGGGTGAAATCTGAGGCTCCAGCATATATCTTCCCAGCTTTTCTGACGGCCTCCCAATCAATATCATCCAAAAACTTAATTGTCTTATTTCCACCACAAACAAACCAGATCAGGTCTATCTCAAGGTTAGTCAAAGCCTTTCTGAAACCAGTCAATAAGTCAGCCTTCTTGTCATAATTAAAACAATAATCAATATAATCGATATCATTTTCCTTCAGGAAATCCAGATCCTTTTTGAAGGAGTTGGTACCGTTAAACTTCTCATATTCGGCAAAATTTACTAGTGCAATTTTCATAAAATCATATTAGCACAAAATTAACTTATGCTAAATAGGCCTTATTTCTATCCCATAAATCCCAAACTTAGGTATGTTCTCCTTATATTCTTCAAAAGCGGTATTATAATTTTCGACTGCCTCACCAATACTCAATCCAGAAGATAAAGCATTCCTTGTCCCTTCTGCCTCTAACATAGACCTAACATCTGAATAGTGACGAACGCCTAAAATTTCTACTTTCATTACTTCATTAGTAACATTATTGGTGAAAGTAAATGTATCACCGGCATTTAATTCAGCATATGGAATATTGTAGTGGCTGGTTGGCACCCTAGTTTCTATCTTTTTAGTGCCAGCCTTTATAGCTTTAAACGGTCTGTCATTTAGATTTAAGTTGTAATTCATTTTATTTTATTTAGGATTATTTTTGCTGTCTCACCTGGTGTCTGATCTGTATTATCAATGATCTCACCAAAAGTCGGCTTATGAATGACAGTATCATAATGGTGCTGGATTCTCTGCCTTTCCCAATCCGTCAATTCTCTAGTGCCTCTATTAGTTAAAACTTTTTCAAGCTTTGGAGCCAAAGTAAAGACAGAGATCATGACACCTAAATCACCTAGACTTGCCATCATATAGTCATAGTTTTTCTGTGACATAGGGTAAGGAACTACTACATTCAAATTTCTTTTTGCAAAATTCCTAATGAGAGAAACAGCATTCTCAAGATTAAGCGGTATGGCCTCCTCTAGTGGCATCCACTCTATCATTTCTCTTAGTACATCTATTTCAATAAGCACAGTATTAGACAACTCCTTTGCTAAGAGTTTTGCTATTGTGCTTTTACCTGAATTTATTGA
>Ga0118677_10010158_pt1 | contig 14478 bp, 7 predicted proteins | sample AliMusrvi5mmetaG_FD_86154 | JGI IMG/M metagenome (GOLD analysis project Ga0118677, IMG submission 86154) | reverse complement strand
GGGCAACTTTCCTCGGGCGCGGAAAGCTTTCTGCTGGGCTCTTCGGACGTCGCCGGCAGCGGCAACGGCGCGCTCTTGCGCGTGAGCGCAGATCCCACCGCGCAAGTCTCACGCTCCGGCGTGGATTCCACCGTAAGCAAACCGGTCCTCTCCATCGGCTCAGGAGCCGTCATTAAGGGCTCTGGCATCGTGCTGGATTCCACCTACAAGAGCTCGCTGGCGGCCGACGCCTCGCTGGCCGGTGACTCGGTTTTCGTCAAGAGCGGCCAGATCACCCTCGAACTGGCCAACGCGGGGACTCTCCCGACATCCAGCGCGCTGGTGCTAAACAATGCCGCACTCCAAACCCTCCAGGCTGCGGCCAAATCCATCTCGCTCACGAGTTACTCGACAATCGACATTTACGGCAGCGGAGCTATCGGGAACCTTGATGATTCCGGGCTCCCCACGCTCACCAGCCTGTCGCTGCACACTGCGGAAATCCGGGGCTTCAACAGCGGCGGCAACACCGTGACATTTGCCGCCCAAAACCTGACCCTCGACAACAACCTTGGCACGTCTGCACTCGGGTCCGTTGCGGCCCCGGCAGGAACGCTGGAGTTCAAAGCCAACACCCTCACCCTCGGCGTCAACCAGCACGCCATCGACCAGTATTCCGCCGTCGCCCTGAATGCGTCCGTAGCCATCGTGCTCAAAGGTGCGGGCGGGCTTTCAACTCAGGGCGCGCTCGACATCACCACCCCGACGATTGTCGGCAGCACCAAAGCCGATCAAACCATCACCGCAGGCGGCGCGCTCACGATCCACCCAGCGGGCGGCGGGTCCGGGGATGTCACGGCGTCCGGCCTCGGCGCCAAGCTCACCCTCATTGGCGCCAGCGTGACCGCCAACGCCAATATCACCCTGCCGAGCGGAATCCTCACGCTGCATGCCCTCACGGGAAACGTGGAGGTGGGCAACGAGGCCGCTAGTCGGCTTGATGTTGGAGGGGTGGAACAGATCTTCCAGGATTACATCCAGTATTCCGGCGGCGGCCAAATCTACCTCACTGCCGACAAGGGCAACGTCCAAGTGGAAGCGGGTAGCACTCTCTCCGTGGCGGCTCCGTCGGGCGGTGCCAGCGCGGGCGGCCTCTCCATTTCAGCCGTAGCCGGAAGCGTAACGCTCAACGGAGAACTCGACGGCCATGCGGGCAACGGAGGCAAGGGCGGCACATTCTCTCTCGACATTGCGAGCCTCTCCAGCCTCAAGACCTTGAACACCGCTCTGGACACCGCCGGGTTCTCTCTTTCACGGACGTTCCGCGTGAGAACGGGCTCAGTCGCCGTGGACGGCCTCGCCACTGCGAGCACGTTTACACTGACAGCCGACCAGGGCTCCATCACCGTGTCGGACAAAATCGACGCAAGCGGCGCGCACGGTGGCACCATCGGGCTGTATGCCTCAGGGGATGTCACCCTGGCGAACAACGCCTACCTGACCGTTGAAGCCACTGATTTCGACGACGCGGGCAAAGGTGGGTCCGTCGATCTCGAAACGACCCACGGACAGATCACCGTCACCAGCGGCGCGACGATCCAGTTGAACGTAGATTCCAACACCAACGTCTCGGCGAACGCCGCACTCGGAAAATACAACGGGACGCTCCACCTGCGGGCTCCCCAACTCTCCGCGGGAACGGATTACGTCGCGATCAATCCGCTCGCCGGACACATTTTGAACGCGAGCAGCATCGTGGTCGAAGGCTTCTACGCACAGGATGCAAAAACAACCGGCGTGGCTGCGATTGATGACTACGAAGCAGCCGCAAAGGCCAACGCGACCAGCTTCATGGCGCATGCCGCGGACATCCAGACCCGCCTGCTCGCCACCAACGCCGGTCTGGGGAGCGTCTTCAATGTGCAGCCCGGGGAGGAAATCGACAATTCGCTGGGCGGCCTTGTTCTGAACGCCGATTGGGACTTGTCCACGTGGCGCTATGGAACGACAAAAAAACTCGCCGCCAGCAGCGTCTGGGTGGGAGTGGAGCCGGGCGTCCTGACGCTCCGCGCCGCGGGCTCGATTACTTTCAACGGAATGCTCTCCGACGGCTTCGGCAACAGCCAGGGAACAGTGCCGAAAACCTCCAGCGGAGCGGACGCCGCCTGGAAGGAAGCGCTCCTGCCGGTGTTTGCTGACGGCTCGGGCCAAAAGTCGTGGACCTACCGGATTACCGCCGGTGCGGACCTAAGCTCGGCTAGTTATAGCCAGGTTCTGCCGCAAAGCCAACTGGGCAGCATCGGATCGGTCATCATTGGGAAAAACGACGGATCGAATATCGCTTCTCAAACCGGCGCCAACGCGACGGTAGACAGCGCCGTAGCCGGATACTATCAGACCATCCGCACCGGCTCCGGTGACATTAGTGTGAACGCAGGCCAGGACGTTGTTTTCCTGAATGAATTTTCGACGATTTACACCGCAGGAATTGCCGTGTCTGATCCCACCATGGGCGGCCTGTTTGATGTGCCGATTCTAAGTATTTCCGCTGGAAAGCAAGGCACCATGGGCGTGATCCAGGAGAGCCCGGCCTATGCGGCGCAATATAGTTATGGCGGTGGCAATGTGTCCGTGACAGCTCAGCGCGATATTCTTCATGAAACGGAAGATATCAACGGCAATTACATCGCTGATTCAGAAAGACAACTACCGAATAACTGGTTATACCGACGCGGTTACATAGATCCCACAACCGGCACCTTCGGTCGTTCACCGGTCAGGAAAAAGGTAGGCGGCGATGTGGAGTCAACCACATGGTGGGTGGATTTCAGCAATTTCTTTGAAGGAATCGGCGCTCTGGGCGGGGGAAATGTCACGCTGATTGCGGGCCGCAACATTACCAATGTGGATGCAGTCGTGCCGACTAACGCGCGCATGCCGGGGAAAAACTCCGATGGAACTCTCGCTGTTCCCAACGCCGCAAGTCTTGTTGAACTAGGCGGCGGCGATCTGACCGTCAGTGCCGGAAACAACATCGACGGCGGTGTCTACTACGTCGAACGCGGCTATGGCACTTTAACTGCGGGGAACGATATTACCACGAACGCGACCCGTTCGCCTTCTATCGGCGCCTTTACAGGATCGGCAGCGGATACCTTCAGTTCGGAAACCTGGCTGCCTACCACGCTCTTTTTGGGAAAAGGCGGGTTCGATATTTCGGCAGGAGGCGATATTTTGCTAGGGCCTGTTGCCAATGTATTCCTGCTTCCAGAAGGCTACAGCAATACATACTGGTATAAGACCTATTTCTCAACCTATGACGAGTCAGACTATGTTAATGTCACATCGCTCGGCGGATCGGTAACCCTCAGGGAGGCTGCAACTTTGCCCAGTCTTGGCGTGGGAACCTCGACACCACTGCTGGAGGCTTGGCTCAACAATGTTTCTTGCTTCCAGCAAAACATCGACACCGCCGCCTCTTACCAGCCGTGGCTCAGACTGGACGAGTCGAGCGTGGCATCCTTTTCCACACTGGTTTCGATCATGCCTTCCACCCTCAAGGTTTCAGCATTATCCGGCGATATCAATGTGATCGGGAGTATCACCTTATGGCCTTCACCTACCGGGACGATTGATCTCGTTGCGGGCGGCTCGATCAACGGGGTGCAGGTCAGTGGGCAGGTTAGTTTGCAAAACAGGCAGACCTACGCGTGGTCCAGTGCCTCAATCAACCTTTCGGATGCAGACCCAAATTCGCTGCCTTCCATCACAACCCCCTACGCGTTTCAAACCGAAGCCGGTTCGACTGACTCCAAAGCCATGGTGACAGACGGGTATTTCTTAACCGCTATCGACAAATACTTTGAAGAAGATGGCGCAACCGTGGGTGTGACACTGGATGAGAAACAAATTCTCCATGCATCGGATATCCTTCACGCAAATGATCCTGACCCGGTTCGTCTCTACGCTGAAGCGGGCGACATCTCGGGCTTAACCCTCTATTCAGGAAAATCCGCCCAGATCGTGGCCGGGCAGGACATCACAGATATCGCGCTTTATATACAAAACGTAAACGCCGGGGATATAAGCATCGTGGCCGCAGGAAGGGATATTATCGCCTACGATGCCAACTCGACTCTGCGCGTGGCAGCGCAAACATCCTATACGGATTATACGCTCGGCAATGCGTTGGATGTTGGCGAGTCTCCAAAAGCAGGCGATATTCAAATATCCGGCCCCGGAACCATTGAAGTTCTGGCGGGGCGGAACCTGGACCTTGGCGTTGGCCCAACCAATTCCGATGGCACCGCAATGGGCCTTCTCAGCGTCGGCAACGCACGCAATCCCTATCTGCCTTTCGATGGCGCAAATATCGTCGCGGGCGCCGGTATTGGCAGTTCGGCCGGTCTCGACAACAGCCAGCTCAACTTCCAAAGCTTCATCAGCCAATTCCTCAACCCGGCCACCGCCGGTTCCGAAGCCGCCGTCTACCTGCCTGACCTCGGTGCCCTCCTTGGCATGACAGGCGCTTCCAACAGCGATATCTGGACGGCCTTTGAGGCGCTGGCTTCGGATAAGCAGGACGTTCTTGCACTGAATGTATTCTACCTTGTCCTGCGCGACGCCGGGCGCCACCACAATGATGCGTCCAGCTCTGGCTACAAGAACTACAACGCGGCCATGACCGCAATCGCCGCCCTCTTCCCCTCCGCGACTGCGTGGAATGGCAACATCACCCTCACCTCGCGCGAGATCAAGACCAAGAATGGCGGCGATATCAGCCTGCTTGCGCCGGGCGGCGAACTCACTGTCGGCTTCGACGTCAACGGAACCCAACCGCTCGACCAGGGCATCCTGACGGAGCACGGCGGCAACATTTCTATATTCACGCAAGGCAGCGTGATTGTGGGCACCTCCCGTATCTTTACGTTACGCGGCGGCAACGAAATTATTTGGTCCACCACCGGCGACATCGCGGCGGGCGCATCGTCCAAGACCGTGCAGTCGGCTCCGCCAACCCGCGTATTGATCGATCCTCAAAGCGCCGACGTCATCACAGACCTGGCCGGTCTGGCGACCGGCGGCGGCATCGGCGTCTTGAAGACGCTGGCCACGGTGGCGGCGGGCGACGTCGACCTGATCGCCCCTGCCGGCGCCATCGACGCGGGCGATGCGGGCATTCGCTCCTCAGGAAACCTCACCCTCTCCGCCGTCCAGGTCTTGAACGCCGGTAACATCCAGGTCGCCGGGGTGAGCACCGGCACTCCCGTGGTCGCTACCCCCAGCTTGGGCGGCCTGCAACTGGCCACACAGGCTGGCACCGCAGCAACCAATAACGCCGCGCAGGAGCAAGCCGCCGCCCAACACCGGGCCGACCAGGCGGACCAGGAGCAGATTCCCTCCATCATCACCGTGGAAGTGCTCGGTTACGGCGGCGGAGACGACGACGGGGACAAGACTCCTGAATCCTGATAGGTCCCGCAGAGAGACGCAAATAGACAGTGCCAAAGACGCGTCCCATCAAACGGGAGCCTGGCAAACCACCCTGTCCAATCTCGAGCGGAACGGATTCTTCATCCCCAATCAGTGAGAGTGCAGAACGAGAGCTCGAATGCTATTTCGCAGACATCTCCAACTGCTGAACGGCCCATGTCTGATACCGGGAATACGCTTCGTCTCCAAAGATTGCTCTCGCCCGGTTATCGAGCAACTCCTGCGCTTTCTTCCATCGGATAATATATTCAGGATCATTCCGATTCTGATTTGGACCGCCGATCGCATCGACAAAATCTTTGGAGAGCACGCTCCAGTCCTCTTTTTGTTCCGCTGTCAGGTTCAGCGAGGAATCAGGAGTGAGGAGAACCATCGGGACGGTTAACGGCCGGGGCACCCCATCCCCTGTGGCTACTGTGGGACCTGGCGTGGCGGCAGCGTCGGCCTTTGCGGTAGCCGATGTATCAGAGGACCCGGCGGTTTCGGAACCGTTCTGAGGCCCCAGAAGGCGCAACAGAACGCCATCTTGTTCGCGCTGTAGTTGTTCCATGCTCCTCGCAAGCTCCATCGCGCTCAATCCGCGCGCCTGGAGCTCCATGCGTTTCTGCGCATAGAGACTGCCAACGTCTGCCGTAATGATATCGCGCACCGTCTGCTCTGGGCAACCAATGCCCCGCAGGTTGGCGATATACGTGGGATAGTCAGACGCCTCGACCTGGCTCCAACAAAAGGGCGCTGGTGACGGAGTTGGGGAGGGACACGCGGGCTCTGTGGGTAAGATCACGGAGGGAGTGATAGCCGAAACTGGGGGAGCAAGGACGGGGGGGCGACAGGCCCATCGGTGCGATAGCTCGCAATAGACAAGAACGCCTGCAACAACGACGTTCGCCGCTAGAGAAATGGGAAGAATCTGTTTAGCCGTCATAACAAAAAATCAGTGCGGATGCTAGGCATCCGCACTGACATTTACTAACCTATGTAAACTTCTGACAGACCCCCGTCAACAGAAGTCTACTGGTAGGTAGAGTTCTAGAAGGTCGAATTGTCGGTAACAGTCAGCTTGACCGGCGAACCGTCGGTATCGCGCGTGCAATTCATACTGCTCAGGACAGGTGCCACGGAATCCGCAGCAACCGCAGTGTTAGCGGCGTTTCCGTTGCCAGCGCGAAGCTGAACGGCAATCCGGTTGATAGGCGTCAATTTGCCGCTGTCGCTCAGGTTCTTCGCATAATAGAGGTGCTCATATCCCCAGAAGGTATATTGCCCATTGGCCACTTTCGAGGCGTCGCTGGTTATGGATCCCGCAGTTCCGGTCAGCATCACCCCGTTGTAGGAGAGTTCTTTCGCACCAGCGCCGATGGCGGTGGCTGTGTCCGTATCGGCAGTGCCGGCATAACCAATCATATAGTTTCCAGTAGGAGCTGTATTGGAAAGAGCGGAAGCCAGCTTGCCGCCCGAAGCATAACCGCCGGACGCTGAGGTGTCATCAAGACTGCCAAAAGACACAACCGTCTTGCCTGTGGCCGTCACCATCGTCGTATTGCCAGCATCGCTGTACGGGAAATACTGCGTCACGGTAGCGGTTGCGCCAATGCCGGTTTCGGCAAAAGCAGTCAAACGCGTTCCAGACATAAAATCACGCCCGGTGCCATACACATACTCGGTGCTAAACGCCTTCGTAGCGGTTCCGGTAATCTGGGCAACGTCGGTATAGCCACCGTTCGTATAGATTTTCTTGATTTGCTGGGCGGTGATGTTGCTGAAGGGAGTGCCGGGAGTGGCAATCCATTTGAACATGACCACACCAATAACCCCATTCGCCGTATCGGTGCCAGCCCCCTTGAGCTGATCATACTTCCCGGCAGCAGTTTTGTACCGCGAGGAAGACTGGAACGTGTCCGACATACCGGCATCAGGATACTGGAGGTCGCCCGTATAATTTGTAACGACAATGGTATTAAAACCGGGCGTGGCGGCAGTGGGATCAATCAGCCCCAAATTGGTACCGGTAACGGCATTGGTGATTACCGGAGTCGCACCGGAAAAATTAACATTATCCGTTAAAATGGCGGTGTTCAGGAACGGCAATTTGTTGGCGGTATTGGATTGGTTGGCAAGGGACAGGATGGCCTGTTCCGAGCCCGACCAATAGCAAATGATCGTCGTATCGTTGCCGTTGATTTTGCCGTTGAAAACGGAGTTGGTGCTATCGGACGAGACACCGCCGATCACGGTCGAGTTCTTGTCGAAGACGTGAGCGATGGCTTTGTGAGTGGCGCTGCGGTAGGCCGTGGAGCCGGTGAAACGGACCACGTTACCAACATTCGCATGGGCCATGGTGCCAAGGGCGAGGCCCAGGACAGAGGCTGTGAGGATGGATTTGAGTTTCATTATATTATTACTTGGTGGATTTTAGTGGACGGTGTTTTTTGGTTATGCCTTCAAGGAGCGGCGGCGGAAAAGCCCCATGACCCCCAAACCTCCCATTACCATCATCGCATAGGTGGAGGGCTCGGGAACGGCCTGAAGCGAAAGAACGCCGCTGGAGCTGATCGCCAGGGTATCTACGAGGGTGGAATCCCCCGTGGCGTTCTTGTTCTGTCCATTGATGAGGTAGAGATCGAGCGCAGTATTGGAGAGCGTTTTTGAATCGTCGCCATTCGCTTCGAAGACAGAAGAAGAGGCCGTCGGGACGTTGAAACTGAGGGCGCTTCCGGTGCCGTTCACCGGGTCCGTATTGAGCACCAGGTTGGACCAGGAATATTTGATGCCGTCAGGGCCTGTGGTCACAATTCCCTTGCCGGTCCCATCATTGGAGGTTGCTCCGTTGAAGCCAAATGTGCCAGTAAAGTCGCTAATGGCATTGGTAACAGAAGAGGCATTCGTCTTGGAGATATTCGCATACGCAGTAGTCGAACCGTTGACTTGCCCCTGGGAAGCCAAGATCTGCACGCCTGTTGCGCCAGTAGCACCCGGGGTGCCGGTATAGCCAATAAGGCCCCAGGAAATGTTCGTGCTGGTATTCCAGTTGGTGCCAGCCAGCGTGATGAGGGCAGCGCTGATATCGAGGGAAGTAAACGTCTTATTGGTGAACTGTGTGTAGCTTCCAAGGTCAATCACGACGTCACTTGTGTCGTTGCTGTTCGCCGTGCTATACAGGCGGAGGCCCAACAGGACATCGCCAGTGGAGTAAGTAATCGTATCTGCCTTGGCAGCCTGGGAAACCAGAGCCAGACCCGTAAGGGCCAGAAGGCTTGTCTTTGCAATGATGTTCATAAGTTGTGTTCGAATATTCGCGGTTGGTTTTTTTAAAAAAGCTCGAGTCGGATAAAACCTAGGTCTTGCCCTGCTCGATCCGTGGTGGAAGCTATGAGGGCGGCCGTATCCAGACAACGCTTTTATAGTTACGATTATGTGAAGCAAATATGACAGATTGTTATGTTACAGTTCCGTGAAGACTATGTTACAGCGGGGTGATATTTGGCTGATAATCGGGTTTACACGCGGTTGACGGGATAGATGTCTTGACTGGTTTCTTTCTCCAAGACGTTACTGGTAGGCATGATGCCCCAGAAAATACTGGTCGCCGAAGACGAGTCCGACATGTTGGACCTCGTTGCGTCCAATTTATTGTTGGCTGGGTTTGACGTGATCAAGGCCGCCGATGGTCCCGCGGCTCTTGCGGCCATGGCGCAGTGGCCGAATTTGCTGGTTCTTGACTTGATGTTGCCTGGCGTCTCCGGGCTCGATATCTGTCGTCAATTGAAGGCGAATGTGGCCACCGCCAAAGTGCCGATCATTATGCTGACGGCGAAGGCGGATGAGGTGGACCGCATTGTGGGGCTGGAACTGGGAGCCGATGACTATATTACGAAGCCGTTCAGCCCGCGGGAGTTAGTCTTGCGCATCAAGAGCGTGCTGCGGCGCACGGCTAGTTTGGAGCCCGCATCAAACTGTCTGTCGGTGAGCGATATTGTGTTAGATATAGACCGCCTGGAGGTAAGGGTGAAGGGAATGCTGATTCATTTTACCGCGACGGAGTTTAATCTATTGCGTGTGCTTCTCGAACGCCGTGGTGGCGTGCAGTCTCGATCTGCATTGCTGAGCGACGTCTGGGGATATGAAAATGCGATTGATACCCGCACCGTGGATACCCACATTCGACGGCTTCGGGAAAAGCTGGGGCCTGCGGGGGAATGCATTAAGACGGTGCGAAGCTTTGGTTATAAAATCGGGAATTAAAGGCGGCCCGGGATCACCAGGAGGGCTTGGCCTCACCGCTGGGCGGGATTTACAAAGCAGGGGGCGCACGTTCACTGCCATCGGTTAGGGAAATACCCGGAACCCGCGCTTACCGTGTGATGTTCGCGGAAACGATTGGGCGTCATCCCAACCTGTTTTTTGAATGCCCGATAGAAAGTTTCTACGTTGGAAAATCCACACTCTTCGCACAGCGTTTTGATGTTCCGGGTCGTGCCGGAGAGCAGCCATTTCGCTTCCTGAATGCGGCGGGCCGTCAATGCGTGATAAGGGGTCTGCCGCTGGTATTCGCGGAAGAGAACGTGAAGCCGGGGTTCACTGAGCTGCGCGGCTTTCGCAAGATCCGCCACGCCGATCTCCGGCCGACGGAATTCCGCTTCCACGAACAGCAATGCGGCTTCGAGCGCAAACGGACGGGAGACCGCCGTATTCTTGATCGTTCCCAGATGCGCCTCCCAGAGCAGCCGGTGGTAGGCATAATTCCCCAGAAGCGTTCGATCAAGGGAGTCGTTGTGATAGGCTCGCAAAAGCTCCTGGCACAGTTCCTTCGTCCGTAAATTATCCGATATAATCGAAAGGCGCGGCACTTGGCGCACGGGCTTTACAGGAGTGCTGAAAACCACCGCAAGACATTCATAGGGGGCATGCGCTACCGTTCGATAAATGGTTTCCTCCCCGGGGAGGTGCCAGAATAACGCGCCGCACCCCAGCTCGCGATCATTCCCGTCCTCCTGGAAATAGACAACCCCGCTGGTGACAAGCTCGATCAGCTCAACCCGAGGTGGAAGCATATACGGCGTGACCTCCGAAACCGGGGGAGCCTTGTAATAACCCATACGGAGCATCTTCGGCTGTAGGGCATGAGCATTTGTTTTCATTTGCAAGCGCCGTATTGAGACAGCGGGATAGAGCTTAGTTAATTTAGGTTAAGAAACAATAGAAAACGTCAGTTGCCCGATCACGATCTTCTCGGTATATCTTGGCGGCATCAGATTTCCACAAGAGAAATTAGATACCCAATTCGCCTCCAATCATGAACACCAATCTAAAGCCCATCTCCATCCAGCTCTATTCCCTGCGCGACGCAGCGGCAAAGGATTTCCCCGCCGTTCTCCGCGCGCTTGCAGCGATCGGATACAAAGGCGTTGAGCCAGCCGGATTCTTCAACTTCACCCCCAAGGAATTCCGCAAATATGTCGAGGACCTCGGCATGGTCGTTTCCTCGACCCACAGCCCGTGGGCATCGCTCGATAATGTGGAACAGAGCATCGACATTTACGGCGAACTCGGCGTCAAAATGGTGGCGGGTGGATATAGCCCGGCAGAATTCGAAACCCTCGATACCATCAAGGCCACGGCGGAGATCACCAACAAAATGAATGAGAAGCTGGCACGCGCAGGCCTCACTCTGACCCTCCACAACCACAACTGGGAATTCGAAAAACTCGACGGCCGCATCAAATACGAGATCTTCGCCGAGCTCTGCCCGGATCTCCACTTCGAGCTGGACACCTATTGGGCGGCCAACTTCGGGGAAAACAATGCGCCCGAAATGGTCCGCCGCTTCGCGGATCGCTCCCCGCTCCTCCACATCAAAGACGGCCCGCTCTTCAAGCCGGAGACCTATTATGATGCGGCCAGCGACACCATGCAGATCAAACCCGGCCAGAGTTCCGCACTCCTCCCCGTGGGCAGTGGCAAGAACGACATCAAGGGAATCATCGCAGCGATGAACCCTGCAGTGACCCAGTGGCTGGTCGTCGAACAGGACACCAGCGACACCGACATGCTGGAGTGTGTGGCCCAGAGCTACAAATACCTCATCGAAAACGGCTTGGCCGCGGGCAATAAGTAATTACCCTACCCCTACCTATGAAAGATCTCTCCTCCTTCCCCGCTCTGAACGTCGGCATCATTGGCTGCGGAAACATCGCGCCCGCCTACCAAAAAGGCTGCGGCATGTTCCGGGCATTGAACCTGAAGGCCTGTGCCGACATCAACATGGAAGCGGCCACCAAGCGGGCCGAAGAATGGCAAATCGAAGCAGTGACTATTGACGCCCTGCTCGCAGACCCAACCATCGACATCGTCATCAACCTCACGGTCCCCAAAGTGCATGCCAAGGTCAGCATGGACATCCTGCGCGCCGGGAAACATGTCTACAGCGAGAAACCGCTCGCGCTCGATACCGAGGAAGGCAAAGCCCTGTTGGAACTCGCCGCGAGCAAGAAACTCCGCGTCGGCTGCGCTCCCGACACGTTCCTCGGCGCCGGTCTCCAGACCAGCCGCAAGCTCATTGATGACGGCTGGATCGGCCGTCCGCTCGCGGGCACCGCATTCATGCTGGGCGCAGGCCCGGAAAGCTGGCACCCGAACCCCGCGTTTTTCTACGCAAAGGGCGGCGGCCCCATCCTGGACATGGGCCCCTACTACATCACCGCGCTGGTGCATCTGCTCGGGCCCATTGCCGCCGTCTCGGCCATGACCTCAAAATCCGGCCCCGGTCGTCTCGCCACCTGCAAGGAGCATTTTGGAGAAATCCTGCCGGTTGAAGTGGCCACCCACAACAGTGGCAGCCTGCTCTTTGAAAGCGGCGTGGTCGTGACCATCGCGGTCAGCTTCGACGTGCCCAAGCACACGCACCCGGCAATCGAAATCTACGGCACCCAGGGGAGCATCACCGTCCCCGATCCCAATACCTTCGGCGGCCCCATCTCGGTTTACCGCCCCGGGAACGAAACCTGGCAGGATATGCCGTTTGCCTTTGGCTACCACGAGAATTCGCGGAGCATCGGCGCGGCCGACATGGCGCACGCCATTCGCTCCGGCCGCCCGCATCGTTGCAATGGAGACCTTGCCCTGCACGTTCTGGAAGTCTTGAACGCGTTCGCGAAGTCCCAGGAATCTCATTGCACGGTGGAAATCGCCAACCGGTGCGAGCAGCCCAAGGCGTTCCCGCTGGGGATGCCTCCCGGGCTCTTGGACGATTAGGCGTAGAAGCCTAAAACGCCCTGCCGTTCACAGACGTGACGGCAGGCGGAAGATTCAATGAATAGCGAGCGTTTCGTAGATGCCTTTGGGGCATTCGAGACGCTCGCTATCTTTTTTCCGTTGGGATTTCCTTACAGCAAGAACGCCGAAATCGTACAAGGCACGTGCGCACTCACATTGCCCCCAATCACGGCCTCGTGACGCTCAGCCGAAGGAAGCGCTTTGGGGCGTCTTCAATGGCGGTGAGATCGCGGAAGATCGCCGTGTTGGTCGTCCCATCGTCCATGCGCATCGCGTTGAGCGACCCGGACTGCCAGGTTTTCAGATCACTGGAAACCTGCACGTTGTAGCTGATATCCGTCAGCGCGCTCTGTTGTGTGAAGGTCAGAGTGCAATACGTCTTTCCGTTCAGCGCCATTCGCCCCAAGACAGGTTGGCCCGATGCCCCCTGCGTTTTCGGCTGGAGGGCCAATGCGTATTTCATCAAGTTTGAGACCCCGTCCCCTGCGGGCTGGGCGGTGCCGCCGGTGACAAATGGGTCGCTTAACTCCGTCGGCGTAAAGTTCTGCTCAAGCCAGGCTTCGTATTGCCCCTTCACGACGATGACGCTCATCGAATAGGAAGGGAACGTATAGCTGAAGACGGCCCCCGGAATACCCGCGGTGCCTGTGGTTAGGTCGGCGCTGGAAACATCATTCCCTTTTCCGTAGGAAAAAACAGACGCGACCGAGGAGCCTGGCGTGAAGTTATGGAGAGCGATCTGCGCGGTCACATCGGCGGTCGGATGTTTATTGATCACCAGCAGGGAAACGCTGCCGTTGGCAAGCTTCGCGGCGTAAACGGAAAGGAGCCCGTAGCTGCTGGTGGCACGGACAACGCTGTCTCCTCCGCGCCCCCATTTGGTCAGCAACTTGGCCGTGTAAAACGAAGGGAAAGGCGTGTTCGTCGCGACGCCTGGAATATCGCCAAAGGCGAGGACGCCATAGTCGCCGTATTGGCGCCAACCATAGAGGGCCGCGCTATTGTTGAACGTCGTGTGCCCGCCGTCGTGCAAAGACCACCAGAGGCAGGCATTGCATTCGGTTTGCGCGAATTGACCCATCGTATCCGCCAGGAAAAGCCCGTTTACGAGGCTGACACTTTGTTTGCCTGCATTGCTGGTAACGGAATTTAATTCCGTCACCGCCAGTTCCATGGAGCTTCCCGCAAAGCCGCCCACGTAGTTGGTAATCATGGCACGCAGATCCGCCGCATCCGCGGCGAGCACCTCGCCGCTTGCGTTTTGCAAAAGCCCCCAATCGCTCTCATTGCCGGGGTTCTGCGGGTAGTAGTGGTGGATCAGGAAATGCGGGGTGATGCCGGATGCCTTGAGCGTGGAGAGCATGACGGGCGTCCAACCTGTATGGAGCGAGTTGCCTTCGGCTGGATTGGCAACCGCATGCGTGCCGATGCCGTATTTGTCCTCGCCCGGCACGGCCGCGGCGCCAATGCGGATGGTGGGATCGACAGCCATCATCTGGCTGAAAAAAGAGGCGAAGGCCTGGGCATACGTATAGGGATCGTGAGCGACTCCCGAGAGCCCGCTGCCGCTCACGCCGTGCAAATCGTTCTCCCAGCCTCCGTAACATTCGTTGCCGATCTCCCAATAACGGAAGCCGAACGGCGCGGGATGAGAGGCCCGCAGAAAATTGTAACCGTCATCTGTAGCCAGTCGCGCGCTGCCACGCATCGAGGCCCAGTAACCCACCGTCTTCC
>Ga0118677_10010157_pt1 | contig 14478 bp, 10 predicted proteins | sample AliMusrvi5mmetaG_FD_86154 | JGI IMG/M metagenome (GOLD analysis project Ga0118677, IMG submission 86154) | reverse complement strand
CCTCTCAAGACTCGTCACGGATCGAGCCCTGCGCTTGAACCGCCTTCCGGTGATTGAGACGCTTCTGAAACACCAGCCAGACGACACCTTGCGGAACCAACTGACAGCGATTCTGTCTGAGCCCGGTTGTCGGTGTGCCGGCTGTGTTTGGAGACAAGCCATGTGGGGCTTGGCCTCGACTTGGCCGGATGAAACAAGCCGCGGCTTAGTTGAAGATCGCTTCGCCAACGAGCCCGGATACGTGGGCAAGATTGGCGCTGCCCGTGTCTTGGCGAAAGAATGGCCTGACGTCCGAACGGCCCGGCTCCTGGCTGCAAGCATGGTTGAGCCGAACGTTTCGGGCTCGGGTGAAGGGGATTCCGGGCACTTGGCGTTCGACGGTCAGACCGCATTGGCAGAGCCGGGCATGAGCGAGACCGCATCCTGGAATGGCAGGAAATACGTCGCGGACGTTATGGAATTGCTTGCCGCGCTGAGGGGCGAGGACACGACCGATGCCGCGGTAGTCGCGAAACAGGTTAGCATGATCGCGGCGATGTTGTGGGAAAAGTCCGCTCAGGCCCGCTTGGAGTGAGTGAACCATCGTCCCGCCTTTTTCCCTCAACCGGCCGGCTGAAGCCGGCGCTCCGTAAGAGATGGCGCGCGTGGCCGGGTGAGCAGGGCCATGGCGACGGCGAGCAGGGCGAGCAGGAGGATGCCGCCGTCGCCGAGGAGCGCATAGAGGGTGGCGGAGGGGTCGAGCGGGACGTCCAGTTCGCTTAAAAGAGAGCCGCGGGTGAAGTGGCTGCCCTGGGCATCGGTGATGACCTGGGGTGCGCCGGTGTCGGGGTGGGCGGTTGAACCGCAGGTGTTGACGGCGGCGCTGACGCCGGTATTGGCGCAACGCAGCATCGGCCGGCGCAATTCGATGGCGCGGAAGCGGGCGTTGGCAAAATGTTGGGCCGCGGCCGCCGAGTGCCTGAACCAGCCGTCATTGGTGACATTGACGATCACTTGCGGGCCAGGTCGCACAAACAGGCGCAGCAGCCGCGGGACGGTATCTTCAAAGCACACGCTGGGGATCACGCCGATGGAGCGGTCGTCGGCAGTGAGCGACAGCGGTTCGAATGACTCGCCGGGGGTGAACGAGCCGTGGTACTCGGTGCCGGATTGTTGCTCGTAGATTCTCTTGAGAAACGGCAGCGACTCGACAAACGGGATGGTCTCGCCGAAGATGACGAGGTGGTGCTTGCGGAATGTCTGCAACTCGTCGGTGGGAGACATCACCGCCAGCGAGTTATACATATGTCCGCCGGGCTTTGCGATCAATTGGTCGTCCATGGTCTCAGCCTCCAATTCGTTGACCCCATAAATCAGCGTGAAGGGTCCGGCGCTGCGGACGTTGGCGATGGTGTCGAGGTTCTGCTGCCAAGTCCCCCAGCCGCCGTCCGCCATGCGCAGAAGGCGCCCGCGCAACGCGCTTTCCGGCCACACCACCCAGTCGGGCCAGTGCCGGACAGCGCGGCCGCCGCCTGTTAGAGAGTCGGCGCTTTCTATCGTCTTGAGTGCCGTTAGTGTGTCATCCTCGTAGGCGCGGTGGATCGTCAGGTCGTCCCACTCCATCTGGGTGGCATCCTGCGGGATGTCGAGTTGCACCAGCAGGGCCCTCAGTCTAACGGACTTGCGGTGGCCCTCGCTGGCAAGGCGCGCCATCCCATAGCCTGACACCAGCGCCACGAGCAGCCCGGCGGCGGCCACATCCCACAGCGGGCGGCGTTTGGCGGCCGAAGGTTTTGTTAGGAAGCGCCTGGCGGCCTGCACCGCCACGGCTTGGCAAAACACCAGCAGCAGCGAGAGACCGAGCGCGCCTAACAAATCGGCCGCCTGGGCCATCACCAGGGTGTCATGAAACGCCACGCCGAGGGGGTTCCAGCCAAACCCCCCAAACAGCCAACTGCGCAACCACTCCAGCCCGGCCCAGATCGCACCATGACAGAAGGCGGTGCGCAGGCTCAATCGCGGCGAGCCCGGCTCGGTTGGCAGGGCTGCGGCGAGCAGGCGTTTGCGCCGCGAGTGATGGGGGCTGATTGGCTCGGCAGCGCGGTGTTTGTGCCAAGGGTTACCCAGGGTGGCAGCAAAGGCACCGAACAGGCCCCAGAAACACCCGAGATAGAGCGGCAACAACACCGGTGCCAGCCACGAAACCTCGCCGAGCCAGGAAAATTGCACGCCACTGCTCACACTGCCGGCCAGCCACCCCACGCCAAAACCTTTCCAGCCAGCGCGTTTTCCCTCTAACGACCACAGCGCGGGCAGCAGAGGCAGCAGGGCCACCCATGCCAGGCCAGCGGCATGAAATGGCGGGAACAAACCGGCCACCAGCAAGCCGCTGCTGATGGCTCCGGCCAATCGAATCAATCCTTTGCGCGTCGGCATGCCCGCAGCATGAGGTGAGCCCCGGACTTGGTCCACTGCAAATTGGCACCTCCAGCCTTGGCAAATCGGATGGATGTGGCAGATTCGTTGGCGATGGACGATATCATCCCGCCCCAAGTCTTGCTCAACGCCTATGCCCAGGGGGTTTTCCCGATGGCCGACGCGGGCGAGATTTCCTGGTATCGGCCTGAGACGCGCGGGTTGATTCCGCTCGACGAGCGGTTTCACATTCCGCACGGCTTGCAGCGGGCGCTCAGGCGTCGGCCCTTCGAGTTGCGCTGGAACACGTCCTTCCACGCCGTCATGCTGGCATGTGCACAACGGCAGGAAACCTGGATCAACGACGTAATCGTGGAGAGCTACGGCTGGCTGCACCGGCTCGGCTTCGCGCATTCGGTGGAATGTTGGGATGAGGACGGCTTGCAGGGCGGCCTTTATGGCGTGGCATTGCGCGGGGCGTTTTTCGGCGAGAGCATGTTTTCGCGCAAGACCGATGCCTCCAAAATCGCCCTGGTCGAATTGGTGGCGCGGCTGCGGCTGGCCGGGGTTGTTTTGCTAGACACGCAGTGGATGACCGCCCACCTGCGCCAGTTCGGCGGCTTTGAACTGCCCCGCAAACAATACGAACGGGCCTTGGCGGTGGCGCTGGAGGTGGATGGCGGCTTGCCGGTAATGGATTGTAGCGGCGCTCTGTGAGCGGCGCATTGTAGCGGCGGTCTGTGACCGTCGCAGCGCATGGCAACCCTTGTGGCTGCAAGTGGCTGCCGCGTCTCGCGGCAGGCCGTGGAGGCGGCGTCTCGCCGCCAGTCGCCGGCTGCTCTTGTTGCGCGATGAGCTTTGAATCGGCGGTCGGTGACGGTCGCTGCGCAAGCGCCCGTTGGCACCGCTAGATGTCTGGCGGCGAGACGCCGCCATCACGGCCTACCGCGAGACGCGGCAGCCACGACGAACCCGCTGCCCTGAACGACGCCGCGGCGTTGGATCGCCTGGTCGATGTGGGTCTGGATGCGCACTTTTTTCAGGCCCCAGTTCGGGGCGATGAGCAACTTCAAATCGGAAATTCCGAACAAGCGCTGGATCACGATGTCGGGACGCAGCAAGGGCAGGAACTCGCAGAGGAAATCGGTGTATTCGTCCAATTCAAACAGCTTGAAGGGCTCGCGTTTGTATTGCGCCGCCATGATCGAGCCGGCCACAACGTGCAGGTGATGGAGCTTGACGAACTTGATCTGCGCAAAGCGGTTGATCTCGTGCGCGTAGGCCAGCATCATGTCGCGGGTTTCTCCGGGAAAGCCAAACACCGTGTGGACACAGAGGTTGAGCGGACTATTATCTAACCGATCCAAGATGCCGACCAGATCCCGGTGGCTGCAGCCGCGGTTGAGCTTGAGCAGGGTTTCGTCATGCATCGATTCCATGCCCATCTCCAAATCGACCGTCCGGTGTTTGGCATAACTTTCAAGCAGGGCGATCTTGTCCGCGTCGAGGCAATCGGCGCGGGTGCCCACGGCCAGGCCGACGACATCCTGCGGACAGATCGAGAGCGCCTCATCGAAGAGCGCGCGGAGCGTTTCCAACGGGGCGTAGGTGTTTGTGTTAGGTTGGAAGTAGATGATGAACTTTTCGGCATCATAGTTCTCCCTGGCGCGCACGATGCCCTGTTCGATCTGGGCGCGGATGGCCGAAAGCGAGCGCGGCAGTTGCGGTGTGAACGAATCGACATTGCAATACGTGCAGCCGCCGTAGCCCTTGCTGCCGTCGCGGTTCGGACAGGTGAAGCCGGCATCGACAATGACCTTGAACACCCGCCGCCCGGCGAATTTCTCCCGCAGATAGACGCCGTAGTTGTTATATCCCTTGAGCGGAGGCTGGCTGGAACTGCCCATGGATGAAGCGCGGCCTAGTCCTGCTCCTCGTTGACGACGATGGCGGACTGGGCGGGGCTGGCCGACGCATTGCCAAGGCCGGGGATGACGCGGCGGATGAGTTTTTTCAAGCCGGAGTCGGCGGCTTCGAGTTCGCTTTCCGCCTGGCGGAACGCCTTTTCCCAAGCCGCGGCAAAGCCCGGCGCCTGCTCGCGCAACGCGCGGATGGCCGTTTCGTGGATTTGCAGCAGGCGTTGCTCGGCGCGGCCGGGTTTTTGTTGGAGGGCGGCGAGATTGACGCGGAGGTTCTCATTTTGGCGGCGCAGCGCCTCAAGTTCGGTATGCAGCACCTCGTTGCCGGAGGCGTTGATCTTGAGCTGGGTGTTGAGGTGGCCCTGGAGTTCGCGCAGTTCGCTCTGCACGCGGCGGATTTCCGCGGTGGCATGGCTCCGCGCGGTGAGCCCGGATTTCCACAAAAACCCGGCAATCAGCAGGCCGAGCAACAGGCCCCAGACAAACGGGCTGTGAAGGGCGGTTTGGACGTATTGTTCCATGGCAATTCAGGTGGCTTCAGGCCATGTGCTTGATCATCGCGTCGGCAAAGCCCGAGCAGGTCACTTCGCTCGCGTCATCCATCTGACGGGCGAAGTCATAGGTAACCGTCTTGGCCGCGATGGCGGCGTTGACGCCCTTGATGACGAGGTCCGCCGCGGCGCTCCAGCCGAGGTGGCGCAGCATCATTTCACCGGAAAGGATGAGCGAGCCCGGGTTGACCTTGTCGAGGTTGGCGTATTTCGGGGCGGTACCGTGGGTTGCTTCAAAGATCGCGTGGCCGGTTAGATAGTTGATGTTGCCGCCGGGCGCAATGCCAATGCCGCCGACGCAAGCCGCCAGGGAGTCGGAAATATAGTCGCCATTTAGATTGAGGGTGGCCACCACACTGTATTCGGCAGGGCGAGTGAGGATTTGTTGGAGGAAGGCATCCGCGATGACGTCCTTGATGATGATGCCCGCACCCGGCTTGCCCTGTGCGATGACGCACCATGGGCCGCCATCGAGGTCGATGGCCCCGTATTCCTGCTTGGCCAGTTCATAGCCCCAGTCGCGGAAGGCTCCTTCGGTGAATTTCATGATGTTGCCCTTGTGGACCAAGGTAACGGAAGATTTGCCGGCCGCAATCGCATAGTCGATGGCGGCGCGTACCAGTCGCTTGGTGCCTTCCTCCGACACCGGCTTGATGCCGAAGCCCGAGGATTTCGGGAAACGCACCTTTTCGTAGGCTTTCGGAAAAGCCTTCTTGAGGAATTTGCGGAATTCCTTGGCGTCGTCGCTGCCTTCCTGGAATTCGATGCCGGCATAGATGTCTTCGGTGTTTTCGCGGAAAATGACCATGTCCGTGAGGTCCGGGCGCTTCACCGGGCTGGGCACGCCGCTGAACCAGCGCACCGGGCGCAGGCACACGTAAAGGTCCAGAATCTGCCGCAGCGCCACATTGAGCGAGCGAATCCCGCCGCCCACCGGCGTGGTGAGCGGCCCCTTGATGCCCACCAGATACTCGCGGAAGGCGGTGAGGGTGTCGTCCGGCAGCCAGGCCTTGCCCGGATCCTTTTCCTTGTCTTTGAACAAGTCGTAGGCCTTCTCGCCGGCATACACTTCAAACCACGCGATCTTCTGCTTGTTCCCATAAGCCTTTTCAACCGCCGCGTCAAACACGCGCCGCGAAGCGCGCCAAATGTCCGGACCGGTGCCGTCGCCTTCAATGAAGGGAATGATCGGATCGTTCGGAACCTTGAGCTTACCGTTCTTGATGGTGATGCGTGAGCCGGCGGGGGGGGTGACGTTGTCGTAGGAAGCCATGTGAAGGAATGCGCTGCGCGCGGCGCCACTAGAGACAGCCCGAGCCTCAGCCGTCAAACCAAAACCGCGCGGCACCCAAATTCACACGCCGCTGGCCCAACGATCGCGGATTGTGAATAACTTGTCCAGAATGCTAACGGGCGTCGCTTGTGCCAGTGCCGGGGAGTTCCAACCCCTTGCAAACCACCCCCGGCATTTCATGGAACGTGACACGATTTAAAGGACTGGTTTCAAACGGTTGTTCACCGGCGCGGGAGGCTTTGGGGGGCGGATCTTCGATGCAATCCGCTGCTTTTCAAAGAGATGCGACAGAGATTTGCTGTTACCCCAAGGTCTTCACAAGTTATTCACAGACTTCGTCCAGCAGGTGGAAATTTTTCGAGCGTACCCCGACGGAGGTCCTTTTACCTAAGGGATTTCCTTAGTCAGAGTCGCAGGGGACCGCGAAAACGACTTGTGAATAACCTGGGAAAAATCGTGAAACGAGGGCTTTGAGCGGGGGGGGATCCCATCGCGGCGGATCCAAGCACACAGGCTTCGATGTGCGCATTCGAGCCAGTTGGTCGTGGGTTGATGATACGGGCTTGCGTTTGGGGGCGGGATGGTGGCACATTTGCGGCCTCCACCGATGCCAGATCTTGAAATTTGCGAAATCAACCTGCTCCGCGGTCCAAACGTATGGGCCAATTACCCGGTGCTTGAAGCGTGGGTGGACTTGGGCAATCTGAAAGACGCCTCGTCCGACGAGGTGCCGGGATTCAACGAGCGGCTCAAGACCTGGCTGCCGGGATTGATCGAGCACCGCTGCAGTGTGGGTGAGCGCAGCGGGTTCTTCCAGCGCTTGGATCGGGGGACCTATCCGGCGCATGTGCTGGAGCATGCCACGCTGGAACTGCAAACCCTCGCGGGCCATCACCTCGGCTTTGGCAAAGCGCGAGCCACACCGGTGGAGGGAATCTACAAAGTCGTCGTGCGCTATTTGGATGAGGCACTGGCCGTCGCCTGCCTGCGCGGCGCCCGCGAGTTGCTGCTCGCGGCCTATCACGGCGGGTCGTTCGATGTCGCGGGCGAGGTGGCGCGGCTGCGGGCCATCGCCCTGCGCAGCGCGCTGGGACCCAGCACCATGGCCATTGTGAATGCCGCGAGGGAACGCGGGATTCCCTGGCGGCGCATTCGGGAGGGCATCAGTTTGGTGCAATTGGGCCATGGGGCGCTGCAGCGCCGGGTGTGGACGGCCGAGACGGACCGCTCCGGTGCCATTTCCGAATACATCGCCCAAGACAAGGACCTCACCCGCATGTTGCTGCGCCAGGCCGGCGTGCCGGTGCCGCTGGGGCGCAAGGCGGATGATCCCGACGACGCCTGGGATGCGGCGGAATCCATCGCCGCGCCGGTGGTGGTCAAACCGCTCGATGCCAATCACGGACGCGGTGTGTTCATCGACCTGCTCACCGAAACGCAGGTGCGCAATTCGTTCGGCTATGCGCTAGAGGAAGGCGGCGGGGTGGTCGTCGAGAAATTCGTGCCGGGCACCGACCACCGCCTGCTGGTGGTGGGAAGCAAGATGATCGCCGCCAGCAAGGGCTACCCGGCCATCGTGGTGGGCGATGGCGCCCATACCATCCGCAAGCTGGTCACTTCCCAACTCCATACCAGCGTGCAAACCGGCCGACCGGACGAATGCCCGTGGAGCAAAATCGATGATGCCGACTGGGAAACCTCGGTTTTGTTAGACCTGGAGGATCAGGGCTATTCGTTGGATTCGGTGCCGCGCGATGGCGAGCGGGTGATGGTGGCACGTTTTTCCACCTGGTGCATCGATGTCACCGACGAAGTCCATCCCAGCATCCGGGCGCATGCGGTGACCGCAGCCAACGTGGCGGGGCTCGATATTTGCGGCGTGGACGTGGTGTGCCGCGATATCAGCAGGCCGTTGGAAGCCCAGGAAGGCGCGATTGTGGAACTCAACGCCAGCCCCAATTTGCTCATGTTCCTGCAACCCGCGATGGGTATGGTGCGGCCAGTGGGCGAGGCGATCATCGACATGTTGTTTCCCGCGGGCCACGATGGCAGGATTCCCACCATCGGAGTCACCGGCACGCGGGGCAAAACCTCCACCATCCGCTTGCTCACCCGCCTCTTGCAGATGGAGGGACCCTGCGTCAGCGTCGCATCCAGTGACGGCATCCGCATCGGCCAACGGCTGTCACGCGACAACGGTGGCGATCGGCTCGCCGGCTCGCAGGGGATTTTGCTGCATCCGTGGACCCAAATCGCCATTTGTGAGGCGGGGGCGGAACACATTCTGAGCGACGGCCTCGGTTTTGATCGGGTGTCGGTCGCGGTCGTGCTCAATGTGGGCACCACTCATCTCGGGCACGCCCACGTTGAGACGATCGAGCAGATGGGTACCGCAAAACGCTGCATTGTGGATGTGGTGCTGCCAACCGGCACCGCCGTATTGAATGCCGATGACGCGCTGGTGGCGGCCATGGCTAACAAATGCAAGGGCAAGGTGATGTTTTTCACCTGTGACGCCCACAATCCCGTCGTCGCCGCGCAGCGGGCCGCCGGCGGCCGCGTGGTGATGCTCCATGACGGCATGATCTATCTAACCGAAGGGGCGGAGTCGCGGCCGCTGTGCCCTTTGGCCGAGGTGGCGACGCCCGACGCCGCGGATCGCCACGCCGAAAACGTCCTGGCCGCGGTGGCAGGCGCGTGGGCGCATGGCCTGGCCGAGACGCAGATCGCCAAGGGCTTGGCGAGCTAATAGTATCGCTCCAGCTTTTGGCGGCTCTTGAGATCCAGAGCGGCGGGATCGGGAATGAGATAGCGGGTGTTGAGGTGATCCATCACCACAATGCTGCCGCTGGCCAGCGGCTGGATGCTTTCGTCGTTTTCGACGGTGAAGTGGGTCTTGCCGCGATCCGTGGTGACATACCATTCATAGCCGTGGGCGGCGCGTCGGATCGTGTGAATGGATTGAATCACCGGCACGAAATCGCGCTGCGCCAAGGCTTCCAACAACAGCTCCCTGACATTCTCGGGCAATGTCGTGAGGTCCTCAACGCAGGCAAGATCGTGACCCGCGGCGCTGGTGATGGCCACCCAGTGCGCGGGATCGGTTAGAGGAAACAGCCGCACCGGCAGCACGTTGTCATGCACCGCTCCCGCGGCATCGGTGAACACGAGGTTGCCGGCCGCGTTGCGCTGCAAGTCAAAATGCGATGCGGACTTTTTCATGTGTGCGAAACCTCTTGCATGGCTTTGTGCAGGCGGGCATAGGTGCCGCTGGTATGAAGGAGTTGCTCGTGGGTGCCGATTTCACTGATGCGGCCATCCTCCAACACCACCAGCCGATTGGCCAGCCGCAGGGTACCCAGCCGGTGCGCGATGGCGATGGTGGTGCGTCCGTGGACGAGGTTGTCCAGGGCACGCTGGATTTCCCGTTCGGTCTCGGTGTCCACCGAGGAAGTGGCTTCATCGAGAATGAGAATGGCCGGATCAATCAGCAGGGCACGGGCAATGCTGATGCGCTGGCGTTCGCCGCCGGAGAGTTGCTGGCCGCGCTCGCCGACCATCGAGTCATAGCCATCGACGAGTTTCATGATGAACTCATGGGCATGGGCCGCCTTGGCCGAGGCAATGATTTGCGCACGCGTGGCGTCCGGTTTGCCATACGCGATGTTGTCGGCAATGGTGCCAAAAAACAAGTACGGCTCCTGCAACACCAGCCCGATATTCTTGCGGAAATCCTCGACGTGGATGTCACGCACATCCTGGCCGTCAACCAGAATGGCCCCCTCGCTCACATCGAAAAAGCGGCAGGCCAAATTCACCAGCGTGGTCTTGCCCGAGCCGCTGGGCCCCACCAGACCGATCATTTCCCCCGGCGCGATGTCCAGGCTGATGCCGCGAATGATCTGGCGCGAACCATGGCGGAACTTGATGTCGCGAAACTCGATCCGTCCACTCAGCCGGCCGATGCGCCGCGTCCCCTCGGTGGCCGGCATGTCCGGCTCCACGTCTAACACCTCAAACACCCGGTGGGCGCTCGCCGCCGCCCGCTGCGCCGAGGCGAAGAAGCGGCTCATGGCTTCCAGGCGACCGTAGAAGCGGGTCGTATAGGTCACAAAACACCATAACACGCCCACCGTCAGGGTGCCATGGGCGACTGCCAGCGCCCCCACCACCCAGATGATCAGCAATCCCAGATCGGTGAACATTTCGATCATCGGGCTGAAAAACGACCAGGTCCGGTTCACCCGGTCGTTGGTCGAATACACATGGTGGTCGGTTTGCCGGAACCGCACGATCTCGCGTTGTTCCTGCGCAAAGGCCTTGACCACGCGCACCCCCGGAATGGTGTCCGACAGCACGCTGGTCATCAGCGACCACGCCCGGCTCGATGCCGCAAAGCCGCTGAGCAAGTGCCCGCGCACGCACCTCACCAGCCACGCCACCACCGGCACCGGCCCCAAGGCAGCAAACGCCAGCAGCGGATGAATCTTGAACAAAATGACCGCCGTGAAGACAAATTGAAACACGTCGCATACAAAGTCGATGAAGCTCAGCGAGATGAACAGCGAAAGCCGGTCGGTGTCCGTGCCAATCCGCGAAATCAGGTCGCCGGTGCGTTTTTTGTTGAAGTAAATCAGCGAGAGGCTCTGCAGATGCTCAAACAACTCGCGCCGCAGCCGACTGGTGACCAGTTCCGCGATCCGCGCCACCACAAAGGTGCGGCCCCACTTTAACAGCCACGCGATCAGCGCCGTGCCTAACAGCATGGCGGCGTAGGGCAGGAGTTGCTGCAGGCTGAGTTCGTGGCTCTTGGTTTGCAGCGGGATGAGCAACTTGTCCACCATCACCCCGGTGATCCATGGCGTTAACAAACTCGCACTGGTCGCGGCGATGGTCAGCAGCAACCCTAACACGATGAGGCCGATCCATGGCCGGGAAAACCTCAGCAGCCGAAACATCGGATTGCCACGCGCCGCTTCGGGCATCAGGTCGGAAAATTCCAGCCCTTCGGCGTCGGCCTCGGGATCGGACGCTTCGGGCGGGGCAATCGGTGTGCCACCCGCCAGCGCCCTCTGCTGATCCATGAAGCGGGCCACGAATGAGTCCGCCTCCTTGATGAGCCCGGCGGTGAAGCGCCAGTGACTGCGGCTTGGCTCACCCGCCGCAGTAAGGTGCAGCGCACCCGTGGCACCCATCTCCTCCAAGGCCAGGTCCCCAATCTCCCCCAGCTTCCACTCGCGGAACGGGGCCGTTGCCGCAGGGTTTTCCTCAAGAAACAGCAGCCGCCGGTTGGTCAACACCAGCAGCCCCTTTTGAAACTGAAGCCGCCGGTCCAAATCCGTTTGCAAGCGGGCAACGACCCGCTCCCCGGGCTCCAAGCGCTTTTCAATGTGCGGGAGCGTCAGCGGATCGGCAGGAATGGACGTCGATAGGCGAATGGCAGGGCAGGGGGGTGCAGCCACGGATGGTGCGGCCGGATCGCGTTTTGTAAAGCGTAACTGGCAAAATGCAAAAATTGTCCGCTTCCACAGCAATCTCTTGCGCAATTGCCGATTTGTGGTCAACTTCGTCCCGGCACCGCCGCGGATTCCCGTCAGGCGGCCAATGCAGTAGCTCCGACCACGGCTCCCTCACCTTGAGCGCATCACCCTCCGACAAGCGGCATTTCACCAGCATCCACAAGATCCTAGCACTGCGAGGACCTAATCGTTGGACCCGCGTCACCGCGCTCGAATGCTGGGTGCGTTTCCTGCCGTTTGAAACACCCGCCGCGGATTGGCAACTGCGACTGCTCGAATGGCTGCCGACTCTCCAACCGCAACTCCAATCCCTCGTTGAGCCGGAGGCCTTCGCACTTGCCGCGGTGTTGCACGATCTCACATTACAACTGCAATCCCGCCCCGACTTGCAGTTGGGCTTTGTCAAGGTGATGCCCACCTCGCAACCCGACCTGCTGCGCATCATCGTCCAATATGACGAGGAAACCGTCGGGCGCGCGGCCTTCGATCTGGCCTGCCGGATGGTGGATGCCGCGCTGGCAGGCGAGCCGCTGGATGTCGCCGCCGCCATGGCTGAGATCACCGATCTGGCCGATGATTTGTGCCTCGGCCCCAGCACGCGCTCCATGGTGGATGCGGCGCTGAGTCGCGGCATTCCCGTGCGCAGGCTCACCAAAGGCAGTTTGGTTCAGCTCGGCTGGGGCAGCAAACAACAGAAAATTCTCGCCGCTGCCACCAGTCAGACCAGCGCGATCGCCGAAGACATCGTGCAGGATAAGGCCCTCACCTGCCGCCTGTTGCGCGAGGTCGGTCTGCCCGTCCCGCGCGGTCGCCCGGTCGATTCCGCCGAAGATGCCTGGCTTGCCGCCCTCGAAATCGGCCTGCCGGTCGTCGTCAAGCCGCTCGATGGCAACCAAGGCCGTGGTGTCGCCCTCAACCTGATGACCAAGGAGCAGGTCAACGCCGCCTTTGATGCCGCCTCCGAGGAAAGCGACTCGATTATTGTGGAACAATTCGCCGAGGGCGAAGATTACCGCTTGCTCATTGTTGGCAGAAAACTGGTGGCCGCCAGTCGGCGCAAACCCGCCCGCGTCATCGGGGATGGCAGCCACACCGTCGCCGAACTCATCGCCGAGGCCAATCTGGATCCGCGTCGCGCCGCCGCCCACGCCGCCGCACTCAGTAAGATCCGCATCGACGCCGTTGCCCTTGGCGTCCTCGCGGAGCAAGCGCTCACGCCCGATTCCATTCCTCAACTGGGATGCACTGTCTTTATCCGGCGCAATGCCAATCTCAGCACCGGCGGCACCGCCGTGGATTGCACCGACGAAGTCCATCCCAGCATCCGCGATGCCGTCATCGAAGCCGCGCAGACCGTCGGCCTGGACCTCTGCGGCATCGACCTTGTGGCCATCGACATCACCCAACCGCTCAGCGACAGCAACGGTGTCATCATCGAAATCAACGCCCGTCCCGGCCTGCGGATGCACCTTTATCCCTCCGAGGGGCGCCCCCGCAACGTTGGTGAGGCGGTCATCAACACGATGTTTGCACCTGGTGAGAACGGCCGCATTCCCATCGTCGCGGTGACCGGAGTCAATGGCAAGACCACCACTACCCGTTTCATCGCACATTTGTTAGGAGAAAACGGGTGGCGCGTCGGACTCACCAGCACCGATGGCGTCTCGGTGGGTGGCCGGGTCTTGGACACCGGAGATTGCAGCGGACCGAAGAGCGCGCGTGCCGTGCTGGCTTACCCAGGCACCGATGCCGCGGTGTTGGAAATCGCCCGTGGCGGCGTCTTGCGCGAAGGCCTGCCCTTTGATTGTTGCGATGTGGCTGTCGTCACCAACATCGGCGAAGGCGATCATCTCGGGCTGGCGGAAATCCACACCCCTGGCGAACTCGCCGCGGTCAAACAAACCATTGTGGCCGCCGTTTCCCCCACCGGCACTGCCGTCCTCAATGCCGCCGATCCTTTGGTGGTGAAAATGGCGGAAGATCATCCCTGCCGTGCCCTCTTTTTTGCCATCGACGGCAACCACGAGGTGATCCAACGCCACCGCGCTCTGGGCGGGCGTGCTATTTTCGTGCGGGATGGCTTCGTCATTCGGGCCGAAGGTGCTAGCGAAGCGCCGTTCGTTGCGTTGAAGGAGGTTCCCCTCACTCATGGTGGGCGCATCAATTTCCAGATCGAGAATACATTGGCGGCACTTGCGGCCGCGTGGGCGCTGGGCATTGACGATGCGATCCTCCTGCGCGGCGCACGCAGCTTCAGTTCCAGCCTCGATCAGTGTGCCGGACGTTTCAACATGCTCGATTTTTCCGGCATCAGTGTCATCATCGATTACGGTCACAATGTGGATGCCCTCCGCGCCCTGCTAGATGCGCTGAACCATTTTCCTAACGAAAGACGCATTGTGGTGTATAGCTCCGCCGGGGACCGCCGCGATGCCGATATCATTGAGCAAGGGAGGATGCTCGCTCCGCACTTCGATGAAGTTTGGCTTTACGAAGGTGACTACGCCCGTGGCCGCCAACCCGGCGAGATCATGACTCTCATTACGGAAGGATTGAATGGTGCGTTGCGAGCACGGCGCATCGAGTGCATTCAAGGGCATCTCAAAGCCGTGGACTTGGCCCTGGCCTCGGCCAAGCCCGGGGATTTGGTCATGATTCAGGCGGATACGGCCTACGAAACCGTGGAGCATCTGCGGGGGAAACTGGCTGCCGGGGGAGCGCCCTGATGCAGGCCACGGCTGCGGGTGTCAACTTCAACCCTATCGAGTTGCCGGAGACGGGCGACGACCTCGATCTAACAT
>Ga0118677_10010156_pt1 | contig 14482 bp, 11 predicted proteins | sample AliMusrvi5mmetaG_FD_86154 | JGI IMG/M metagenome (GOLD analysis project Ga0118677, IMG submission 86154) | reverse complement strand
GCTTCTTGCGGTCGGCCGGCGTCTGCAGGATCTCCCGCTCGGGCGCCGGCGTCTCGCGGATGAGCCACGGCTTGATGTACTCGTACTTGGCGAAGAAGTCGCTCATGTCGCACACCAGGTCCTTGACCAGCGGCAGGTGCGGCATGGGCTCCACGGTGATCACGTCGGCGTGCACGTGCGCGAGGTTGGTCTGGCAGGCGAGGCGGTAGCGCCCGTTGATGTACATCGCGCAGGAGCCGCAGATGGAGGCGCGGCAGCAGTAGCGAAACGAGAGCGAGCCGTCGAGGTGCTCCTGGATATGGAAGAGGCCTTCGAGCACGGTGAGGCTGGTCTCGTAGGGCACCACGAAGTCGTCGTAGCGGGCCGCTCCCTTGGCGTCGCGCGTCGCGTCGTAGCGCTTGATATGGAACTTGGCTTCAGGCATCAGTACTTGCGCTCCTGTGGCTCGAAGGTCCCCAGGGTGACAGGCTTGTAGTCGAGGCGCGTACCGCCGTCCGCGGGGTAGTGCGCCATGGTGTGCTTGAGCCACTCGACGTCGTTGCGCGTGGGGTAGTCGGTGCGCGCGTGCGAGCCGCGTGACTCGGTGCGCTCGATGGCGCCGTGGGCGACGGCGAGCGAGAGGTCGACCATGCCCTCGAGCTCAGTGGTGCGGATGAGGTCGACGTTGAAGACGCCGCCGGCGTTGCGCAGGCCGATGCCGGCGCAGCGCTCCTTGAGCCGGACGAGCTTCTCGAGGCCCTCGCGCATGAGCTTGTCCTCGCGGAAGACGCCGAAGTGCTCCTTCATCGTGACCGTCATCTCGGCGCGGATGGCGTACGGGTCCTCCCCGTCCGCGCCGCGGGCGGCGAGCGCCGCGACGGTGGCTTCCTCGTCGGCGACCGCCTGGCGGCCGGCGGCGGAGACGTCGCCTCCGCCGGCCTTACCGAGCAGCTGGGCCGCCGCGGCCGCGCCGGAGCGGCGGCCGAAGACGATCGTCTCGAGCAGCGAGTTGCCGCCGAGCCGGTTGGCGCCGTGGACGCTGACGCAAGCGCACTCGCCGGCGGCGTAGAAGCCGGGCATCACGGTGCGGCCGTCGACGTCGGTGTCGATGCCGCCCATCGTGTAGTGCTGGCAGGGCGTGATGGGGATCGGCTCCTCGATCGGGTCCACGCCCTCGAAGTGGATGGCGAGGTCGCGGATGCCGGGCAGGCGCTCGAGGATCTTCTCGGCGCCGAGGTGCCGCAGGTCGAGGTAGACGAAGTCCTTGCCGCCGATGCCGCGGCCCTCGAGGATCTCGGTGGTGATCGAGCGCGAGGTGATGTCGCGCGGGGCCAGCTCCATCGCCTTGGGCGCGTACCTGGCCATGAAGCGCTCGCCCTCGCCGTTCACGAGGTAGCCGCCCTCGCCGCGGGCGCCCTCGCTCATGAGGATGTTGGTCGTGTAGAGGCCGGTCGGGTGGAACTGGATGAACTCCATGTCCTTGACCGGCACGCCGGCGTGGTAGGCGATCGCCGCCCCGCCGCCGGTGGAGATGATGGCGTTCGTCGAGTTGCTGTAGAGGCGGCCGGCGCCGCCCGTGGCCATGATCACGGCGTCGGCCGTGAAGGCCTCGAACCCGCCGCGGATCATGTCGTAGGCCACCACGCCGCGGCAGGCGCCGTCGACGACGATGAGGCTGGTGACGAAGACCTCGACGTACATCTTGATCTGGCGCTCGTAGGCGCGCTCGACGAGGCAGTGCAGCAGGTAGTGGCCGGTCTTGTCGGCACCGTAGCAGGTGCGCGGGTAGCCGGCGCCGCCGAACGGGCGCTGGGCGATGCGCCCGTCGTCGAAGCGGCTGAACGGGCAGCCCCAGTGGTCCATCTCGAAGATCACGCCGGGAGCGTCGCTGGTCATCTGGATGGCGGCGTCCTGGTCGGCGAGGTAGTCCGAGCCCTTGACCGTGTCGAAGGCGTGCTTCTCGGGCGTGTCGTCGTGGCCCTCGGGGTGGTTGGCGAGGGCCGCGTTGATGCCGCCCTGCGCGGCCCCGGAATGGCTGCGGCCGGGGTGGACCTGGCTGAGGATCGCCACGTCGAGGCCGTCCGCGCGAGCTTCGACGGCGGCGCGGAGCCCCGAGAGCCCGCCGCCGACGACGATGAGTTGATGGTGCGGCATGCCGGCCCCCTCAGCTGACCCAGACCCAGAGGGCCCAGATCCCGTAGACGACGGCCGCGATGCCGACCAGCCAGAGCACGACGTCGAAGACGCGCCGGCCGCCGCTGCCGCTGAGGCCCCAGTCGAGCACGACCATGCGCAGGCCGTTGAGGCCGTGGAAGACGACCGCCACGAGCAGCACGACGTCGTTCACGACGACCGCGCCGCCGGCGAGGCGCGCGCCGATGTTGTCGTAGGAGAGGTGCCCGATCGCGATGTAGTGCGTCAGCACCAGGTGGATCGTGATCGTCACGAGCACGAGCACGGCGGTGACGCGCTGGCCCAGCCAGGGCCACATGCCGCCGCGGCTGCCCTCGAGGACTTCTGTTCTCATCGCCACGTCAGCCTCCTAGAGGATGTAGCTGGAGGCTTTGGCGGCGAACAGGCTGAGCGCCAGCGCCGCTATGACCATGCACACCCAGAACACGAGCTTGTGCTGCCGGATCCCGATGCCCAGGTCCATGAGCACGATGCGCACCCCGTTGAGCGCGTGGTACAGCACCGCGGAGACGAGCATCAGGTCGAGGAACACGAGAAACGGCTTGTCGAAGAACTTGAAGAAGCTGTTCATCGTCCCGGCGCCGCCGAGGCGCCCCTGGGAGATCACCCAGACGTGGACGAACAGGTAGAAGACCAGGATCAGCCCGCTGATGCGGAAGAGCATCCAGGCCCACATGCCCGTGCCCTTCCACAGGCCCGCGCCCACATTGGCCGTCTCGCGCTCCTTTGCGCTCAAAGCCGGCACCCCCTCGGATGAAGCGAAGATGGCGTACGTCGGATCGAGGTGACTCCCCCTGAGGCGCAATCGTAGCCCGCGACCGAGAAAGGAGGCAAGCTGCCGGCCCGGACGCGCAGTCCAAACCGGGCCGGCCGCGCGGACCCGGGCGGCGCGGCCGCGCCGGGCAAGCGCGCACGCGCGCTACTTGCGCTGGCGTTTGCGGCCGCCGCGCGGCCGCGCCTTAGGGGCGCGCTGCGCGCGCGCCGGTGCGGCCGACCCGGCGACCGCGTCCTTCGCCGCGGGGCCCCGCGGCCCACGCGGCTTCTCGCCGGCCGCGAGCGCCGCGCGCAGGCGCGAGGTGCGCAGGCGCTCGGTCACGGCGAGCACGACGTTGGCCGTGGCGGCGAGCAGCACGAGCGCCGCGATCCCGGCGGTGGAGGAGCGCAGCGGCCAGTACACGATGAGGCCCGCGATCAGCAGGCCGAACTGCAGCACGAAGAGGCGGCGGAGCGGAGCGGAGACGACCGCCGCCGGAGGCAGCAGGGCGCCTTCGTCGCCGCGCACCCAGTCCCACCAGTACACGAAGGCGCGCACGGCGAACAGCGCCGCGACGATCGCCCACAGCTGCCAGGTGGCGAACCCCTGGTAGGGGTGCGGCGGCAGCTCGCCGCCCGGCTTGAGAAGCTTGCCGGTGAACGCCATGTAGGCGACCAGCGCCATCACCGCGACGACGACCATGTAGGTGCGCACGAACTCTTTGACCAGTACGGCGTCGCGATCGTCGCGGCCAGTGTCGCCGCGCGCGCTGCGCGCCCGCCGCCAGGCGAAGACGCCGTCGAAGGCGCCGTCGGCGACGAAGACGAACACGACGGCGAACACGCTCCAGCTCGCCGCCAGCACGCCCCAGAGCGGGGCCAGGCAGACCAGGGCGATGAGGACGAGGCCCGGGAGGGCACGGCGCAGCGCGGCGGTGCCGGTCGGGACGCGCAGCGGCGTGGACGGCGTGCGGGAAGGCGGTTCTGCCGGCATGGCTCCTCGAGGCCGTCGGGTCGCGCCGGCGGGCGCCGGCGCAGGCTCGCCACAGGGTATGCGGCGCGCCCGCGAAAGGCAACGCAGCGGCGCCGGCCCCGGAGGGCACCCGCGGCGGCCTATACTACCCTTCGTGGCGCCCGCGCCGCGGGCGCCCTGACCAGCGGGGGCGGGATGGCAAGGCCGGACGTCGACTTCGACCCGCAGCGTTGCAGCCTGACGGTGCCCAACGACCTGGCGTTCGTCGCCATGGTCCAGGGCTTCGTGCGCGGCTACGCCGCGACCGCCGGCTTCGACGCCGCCGGCCAGGCGCGCTTCGACCTCCTGATGGAGGAGGCGGCGACCAACGTCATCCAGGGCGCCTTCGCCGCCGACGAGCGTGCCCGCTACACCTACGTCAACGAGCACATGTACTACCCCGACCGCGTCGTCGCCCTCAACCAGGCCGGCGACATGGTCTCCGCCGTGGCCACCGCGCCCGACGGCGAGGTCGCCGGGCACGCCGCCCTCGTCTTCCCCGAAGACACGCACGAGGTCGCCGACCTCGCCATCGTGGCGACCAAGGCGAAGTACCGCGGCCAGTCCATCGCCCGGCGGCTGGGCGAGTACCTCGACGGCGAGGCGCTCTCGCGCGGCCTCCACGGCATGTTCATCGAGGAGGTCACGGTCCACACCTACACGCAGAAGTTCTGCCACCACCTGGGCTTCGCCGACTGCGGGTTCCTGCTTGCCAACTCGCCGGCGACGATGGCCTTCAAGGGCATCGCCGAGGAGGCGGCGACGCGGCGCTCCGTGATCCTCGGCTTCAAGTACCTGAAGCCGCCGCGAGCGGCCGCGATCTACGCGCCGTCCCGCCACCACGACATGATCGCGCGCATCTACGAGCGGCTGGGCGCGCCGGTGAGCTTCGCCGACGACGCGCCCGTCGACCACCGCGCGCTGTCGACCCTCGACGTCAGCGTCAACACGAAGCGCTCGGCGGCCACCATCCGCATCCCGGACTACGGCCGCGACCTGCAGCAGCGCATCCGCCACGAGGTCATCCGGCGGCTGCGCGAGAACACGAGCGTCGTCAACGTCTACCTCGACCTGAGCGCTCGCGGCACCGGGCACGTGGCCGCCGACCTCGAGGACGCCGGCTTCCTCTTCACCGGCGTCCTCCCCGGCGGCCCCTCCGGCGACTGGCTGATCATGCAGTACTTCAACGGCGTGATGGTCGACTACGAGTCGATGCGGATCGAGTCGCCGTCCACCGCGGACCTGCTCGCGTACATCCGCGCCAACGACCGGCACGAGGAGTGACCGCGGGGGCCGCGCCGGCACCATGAAGGTATCGCTCAACCTCCTGATCGACCTCGTCAAAAGCATGGCCGTCGTGGTCGTGGTCGCCTACCTGTTCACGCGCACGCGCACGTATCACCAGGTGCTCGACAAGCGGCTGCGCTGGAAAGGCCGGGTCCTGCTCATCGCGATCTTCGGCGCCTTCTCGGTGTGGGGCACGCTCGCCGGCGTCGAGATCCTCGGCGGCATCGCCAACACGCGCGACATGGGCGCTGCGCTCGGCGGCCTGCTGGGCGGGCCCATCGTCGGCATCGGCGCCGGTCTCATCGGCGGCCTGCAGCGCCTCTCCATGGGCGGCTTCGTGGCTCTGCCCTCGGCGCTGGCCGCCGTGGTCGCCGGAGCCGCCGGCGGCGGCGTGTACCTGCTCTTCAAGCGCCGCGTGGCGCCGGTCTGGGCGGCGGTCGTGCTGGCGCTGTTCACGGAATCGTTCCTCATGGGCATCAACCTGCTGATGGCGCGCCCCTACGCCGACGCCCTGGCCCTGGTCCGCCAGGTCACCGCGCCGATGCTCATCGTCAACGCCGTGGGCATGGGCCTGTTCGTGTTCATCGTCCACAACGAGGAGCGCGAACGCGTCGTCGCCGCCCAGAAGGAGCGCATGGAGAGCGAGCTGAGCGTCGCCCGCGACATCCAGCTCGGCATCGTGCCGACCATCTTCCCGCCGTTCCCCGAGCGCGATGAGTTCGACCTGCACGCGTCGCTGGAGTCGGCGCGCGAGGTCGGCGGCGACCTCTACGACTTCTTCCTCCTCGACGACGATCACCTCTGCCTCGCCATCGGCGACGTCTCCGGCAAGGGCGTGCCGGCCTCGCTGTTCATGGCGGTGACCATCACCCTCCTGCGCGCCGCGGGCGGCCGCAGCGCCGGTCCCGCCGACGTGCTCGCGCGGCTCAACGCGCAGCTGTGCCACGACAACGACTCGGCGATGTTCGTGACCCTGTTCTACGCGATCTGCGACGTGAGGACGGGAGAGCTGACCTACTCGAGCGGGGGGCACCCGCCGCCCTACGTGGTGCGCGCCGGCGGCGGCGTGGAGCCGCTGCCCCAGACCGCCGGCGCCGGTCTCGGCGCTTCCTCACGTATTGCATTCGGAGCCGGCACGGTCACGCTCGAGTGCGGCGACGCGCTCCTGCTCTACACCGACGGCGTGACCGAGGCGATGGACGCCGCGGGCGGCATGTTCGGCGAGCAGCGCCTCGAGGCCGCCCTCGGCGGCGTGGGCGCGGGAGGCGGCGCGGCGCAGATGATGGCGGCGGTGCGCGGCGCGGTGGACGCGTTCGCCGGTGGCGCCGAGCAGTACGACGACATCACGATGGTCGGATTCAGGCGCACGAACGGGGCGTCCTAGGCGAACAGGGCGAGAGCGTCCTCGCGCGCGGCGGCGATCTCGAAGAGCGCCGAGAAGCCGGAGATCGCGAAGACGTCGGCGACAAACGGCTGCATGCCGCAGAGCACGATGCGGCCGTCGCTCTTCTCGAGCGACTTCAGGACGGCGAGGAACACGCGCAGACCGGCGCTCGACACGTACTCGGTGCCGCCGAAGTCCACGACGAGGCTGCGCGCACCCGCTTCCAGAAGCTGGGTGAACCCGCCCTCGACGTCCCCGGCACTCGTCGCGTCCACCCTCGCCGGGAGGATGGCCACCCGCACCTCACCGACCGTCTCTACGTCCATGTGCTCCCCCGTTTCCGCGCCCAGGCGGCCGCCGCCCGCGCACGCCTATCTTGCCGGACCGTAGCGGCGGCAAGCAACCTCAGGCTTGCCGCATGGCAAGCGTCAGGACATTGCGCGACGCCTCGCGCCGGTAGGCGACCTCGTCCATCACGCGGCGGGCGAGGAAGATGCCGAGGCCGCCGAGGCCGCGCTCCTGCGCGCCGGCGCGCACGTCCGGCTCGCCGACGGTGAGCGGGTCGAAGGGCACGCCCTCGTCGATGAGCTCGACGACGAAGCGCTCGTCCCCCGCCTCGATGCGCACGAGAAGCTCGCCCGGCGGCACCTCGTAGGCATACAGGCAGATGTTGACGACGGCCTCTTCCACGGCGAGCTCGAGCTGCATGATCCGGCGCGGGTGAAGCCCCCAGGCGCCGGCTTCTCCGGCGACCAGGGCGATCACGCCGGGGATGACGTCGACGTTGGCGTCGAACACCCGCTCGACGGCGGCGCCGCCGACACCTGACTCCGCGGCCGTCACGCCCGGCCGCCCGCCGGCGCGGGCCCGCGCCGGCGCGTCCGGGGACCTGCTCCCGCGGGCCGCTCGCGCACGGGCACCTTACTTCCCGCGGCCGCTGCGGCCGCGCGCGGCTGTGGTCTTCTTGGCGCCGCCCTTCGCCTTCGGCGGCGCCGCCTCGGGCCTGGCGGCGGGCTTCTCGGCGGCCGGCCTCTTCGCCGCCGGCTTCGCGGCCGGCCTCTTGACGGCCGGCTTGCGCGCTGCGGCCCGGCGCGCACGCGCCTTCGCTACGGCCGGCGCGGCCGGCGCGCCGTTGCCCTCGGCCGCCATGCTCAGGCGGCTCTTGCGGCGCGCCTGCTCGAGCAGCTCTGTTGCCTCTTCCAGGAGCTCGGTGGCCTCGGCCAGCTCGGCCGACTTGCCGTCGAGCTTGAGGCCCATCGCCGCTTCCCAGACCTGCTCCACCCGGTCGACCGGCACGAAGCGCATGCCCTTGCGCAGTTCCTCGGGCACGTCCTCGAGGTCCGCCTCGTTGCGGCTCGGGAGGATGACCGTGGTGATGCCGGCGCGCTGCGCCGCGAGCGTCTTCTCCTTGAGCCCGCCGATGGGCAGCACCTGGCCGGTGAGCGTGACCTCGCCGGTCATGGCGACGTCGCTGTTGATGGGCGTGTGCGTCACCAGCGAGGCGATCGCCGTCGCCATCGTGACGCCGGCGCTGGGGCCGTCCTTGGGGATCGCTCCGGCCGGCACGTGCACGTGGATGTCGTGCTTCTGGAAGTAGTCGTCCTCGAGCCCGAGCTCGCGCGAGTGCGTGCGCACGTAGCTCATCGCCGCCATCGCCGACTCCTTCATCACCTCGCCGAGCTGGCCGGTGACCGTGAGGCCGCCGTTGCCGGGCATCGACGTCGCCTCGATGAAGAGGATGTCGCCGCCGACCGGCGTCCAGGCGAGGCCGGTGGCCACGCCGGCGTCGCTGGTGCGCCGCTTGACCTCGGCGACCAGCCGCGGCCGGCCGAGCAGGTCGTGCACGCGCTTGAGGTTGACCGTGAAGCGTTTGCGGCTGCCGTGGGCGGCCTCGGCGACCTCGCGCGCGAGCTTGCGGCAGATCGTGCCGATCTCGCGCTCGAGGTTGCGCACGCCGGCCTCACGCGTGTACGAGGAGATGATCGCGACGATCGCCTCGTCGCGGAACACCGCCTGCGTGGGCTTGAGGCCGTTGGCCTCGATCTGCCGCGGCACGAGGTAGTTCTTGGCGATGTGCAGCTTCTCCTCGATCGTGTAGCCGGCAAGGGTGATGATCTCCATGCGGTCGCGCAGCGGGGCCGGGATGGGCTCCAGCTGGTTGGCCGTGGTGATGAACAGCACCTTGCTGAGGTCGAACGGCAGATCCATGTAGTGGTCGCGGAAGGTGACGTTCTGCTCCGGGTCGAGCACCTCGAGCAGAGCGCTCGAGGGATCGCCGCGCCAGTCGGCGCCGGTCTTGTCGATCTCGTCGATCATGAACAGCGGGTTATCGGTGCCGGCGTCGCGCATGGCGCGGATGATGATGCCGGGCATCGCCCCCACGTAGGTGCGGCGATGCCCGCGGATCTCGGCCTCGTCGCGCACGCCGCCGACGCTGATGCGCTCGAACTTGCGGCCCATCGCCGCGGCGATGCTGTGGCCGAGACTGGTCTTGCCGACGCCGGGCGGGCCGACGAAGCACAGGATCGGCCCGTGCAGGTCGGCCTTGAGCTTGCGCACCGCGAGGAACTCGAGGATGCGGTCCTTGACCTTCTCGAGGTCGTAGTGGTCGCGGTCGAGGATCTCGCGGGCGTGCGCCACGTCGAGGTTGTCCTCGCTGTTCACCGCCCAGGGCAGCGTGATGATCCAGTCGAGGTACGTGCGGATCACGGGGTACTCGGCGCTCTGCGGCGAGATGTTGGCGAGCCGGTCGAGCTCCCGGCGGGCGGCCTTGTCGACCTCCTCCGGGAGCTTGAGCTCGTCGACCTTCGTGCGGAGCTCGGTGATCTCCGCCTCCTGATCGTTGGTCTCGCCGAGCTCCTGCTGGATGGCGCGCAGCTGCTGGCGCAGGAAGTACTCGCGCTGGCCCTTGTCGATCTCGCTGCGCACGTCGCTCTGGATCTTGGAGCCGAGCTCGAGCACGTCGAGCTCGCGCGTGAGGATGCCGATGAGGGCGCGCATGCGCTTCTCGACGTTGCTCTCCTCGAGCAGCGCCTGCTTGTCCTCCGCCTTGATGCGCATGGTGCTGGCGACGAGGAAGGCGAGCGGCCCCGGCTCCTCGACGTTGGTGGCCGCCATCTCGAGCTCTTCCGGCAGGTAGGGCACGAGCGCGACGATCTTGCTGAACACGCTCAGCAGGCTGGCGCGCAGCGCGTCGACCTCCTTGCTCTCCTCGACGACGTCCTCGATCCTGGTGATCTCGGCCGCGAGGTACGGCTCCTCCTGCACGTACTTGTCCACGCGCACGCGCTGCAGGCCCTGCACGAGGATGCGCATCGTGCCGTCCGGCAGCTTGATCATCTTGTGCGCCAGGCCGACGGTCCCCACCGGGTAGAGCAGGTCCGGCCCGGGGACCTCGACCTCGGCGTCGCGGCTGGTGACCAGCGCCAGCAGGCGGTCGCCGGCGAGCACGTCGTCGATGAGCTTGATCGAGCGCTCCTGGCCGATCGTGAGCGGGATCATCGTGTCGGGGAAGACGACGGTGTCGCGCAGCGGCAGCACCGGCAGCGTGCCGGGGATCTCCTGCGCGCCGGCGTCGACCTGGATGTCCTGAGGATCGCTCATTCGTCGCCTCCACCGGACTGGATGTCGATCTTGCGGGCGGCGGCGCGCTCGGTGAGCCTGAGCCTGACCTCGAGCACGCCGGCCTCGAACGTGGCGGTCGTGACCTCGGGGTCGACGTCTACCATCAGGCGCACGCGGCGCTCGAACTGGCCGTAGTCCATCTCGACTTGCTGATACACGCGACCCTCTCTCCTGGGGAAGGTGCGCTCGCCGCGCACCACCAGTTCGCGCCGGTCGACGAGCAGCTCTATGTCCTCGAGCGTCATGCCGGCGAGCTCAAAACGCACCACGATCTCGCGCGTGTCCTCCTCGAAGTATGCGTCCGCGGCCGGGCGGAAGCCGCGGCCGCGATACTGCTGCCGCGCGGCGACCACGCACGAGTCGTCGAAGGCGCGCAGCACTTCGTTGTGCATCCTCTCAAAATCCACGGGGTGACTCCTTGCACAGGCCTCGCCGCGGCACGTCGCCGCGTGGCGTGGGCGTTCCAGGAAACTCTGCCAAGCACCTACCCGCTACGAGGGCGAGCGTAACTGGGCCGGTCGGGTGCGGGCAAGTGCCGCAGGGCGCCGGCCGGCCGCACGCGGCGCCCACTGCGCACGCGCCGTGCATCCGTCGCGTGCCGGGGTTACGATGCAGGGGTGCAGCTCGCATTCACGACCGTCGATGACTTCTTCGCCTTGCTCGAGCAGGCCGGCGAAGCCCTCGACTACCGCGAAGTCTGGCCGCGCCTCTTCCCCGTCGCCAACTGCCCTCCCGAGCTCATGCACAAGCTGGTCGCCGACATCGTGCGGGACGACGAGCGCTTCACCTGGGAGAGCGACGTGCACGTCGGCCTCGGCGCCTGGAAGGCCCTGCGCCACGACCTCGCCGACGTCGCCTTCACCGTGGTCGACCTCGAGACCACCGGCGCCACCCCCGGCTTCACCAAGATCACCGAGATCGGCGCCGTGCGCCTCGAGGGTGGCCGCGAAGTCGACACCTTCTCGGCGCTCGTGAACCCGGGCATCCGCATCCCCGAGATGATCACCGGCATCACCGGCATCGACGACGCGACGGTGGCCGACGCGCCGCCGATCGAGGTGGTGCTGCCGCGCTTCGTCGAGTTCTCGGCCGGCTCGGTGCTGGTGGCGCACAACGCCCAGTTCGACCTCAGCTTCCTCGACTACGAACTCACGCGCCTCGAGCGCCGCACCTTCCCGCGACCGGCACTCGACACGCTGCGCCTGGCGCGCAAGCTCTGCCCGCAGCAGCGCTGCTCGCTGAGCGCGCTCGCCTACCGCTTCGACACGCGCGTGAAGCCCGTGCACCGCGCCCTGCAGGACGCACAGGCCACGGCGGAACTGCTGCTCCTGTTCCTGAGCTGGCTGCAGGAACAGGGCATGAGCACGCTCGAGGAGGTGGCGCGCTTCTGCGAGCCGGGCACGCGCCGCAACTACCACAAGATCGCGCTCACGGAGGGACTGCCAACCGCGCCGGGCGTGTACGTCATGCGCGACGAGAAGGGCGCCGCCCTGTACATCGGCAAGGCCGAGAACCTGCGGCGCCGCACGCGCGACCACTTCCTCCAGCGCCAGGCTTACTACGCCCGTCAGGCGCTGGAGCTGCTCGACCACATCGACGTCGTCGAGACCGGCTCCGAGTTCGGCGCCCTGCTGCTCGAGGAGCGCCTCATCGCGCGGCAGCGGCCGATCTACAACTCGCACGGCACGCACGTCTCCAGCTACCACTACGTCAAGCTGAGCGCCGAGGAGTACCCGCGCCTCTACGCCACGCCGAACCTGCGCGACGACGGCTCGTACTACGCCGGGCCCTTCCGCAAGGCGAGCCTGGCCCGGCGCCTCGTGGACGGCGTCAACGGCGTCTACCCGCTGCGCACCTGCGCGCACCTGCCCAAGGCCGGCGGCGCGGCCGCGGCCGGTGGCGCGGCCGCGGACGCGGCGAAGGGCCGCGCCCACGCCTGCCCGCGGCGCGGCACCGGCGCCTGCCTCGCGCCCTGCAGCCGGCCCCTCAACGGCGAGTACGCGGCGGTCGTAGCCGCGGTGCGGCGGGTGCTCGAAGGCCACGGCGACGAGCTCGACAGCCGCCTGCAGGAGCGGCAGGCGGCGATGGTACAGGCCCTGGCGTTCGAGCAGGCGGGCCGCCTGCAGAAGCAGCGTGAGGCGCTCGAGCGCGCCGTGCACAGCGTGCGCCGCCTGCGCGCCGCGCGCCACGCCGAGGCCGTGCTCGTGTACCGGGCGAAGCGGCGCGGCTGGGTGGCGCTCTGGGGCGTGCGCGGCGGGCGCGTGGCCGTCGAGCGCGAGGTCGGCCGCGAGGCGTTCGGCGAGGACGCGGCGCGCGCCTTCCTCGCCGAGCTCGGCGCGGCCCAGCCGCCCAGGGGCGCGCTGGCCGCGGGCGCGATCGACGAGATGCTGCTCGTGCACTCGTGGATCGACCAGCACCGCGAGGCGCCCGGCGTGCTCGACCTCCGCGACCTCGTCGCAGGGCGGCGGCCGCTGGGATCCGCGGCCGCCGCCCTGGTCGAGCGCGTGCACCTGTGCGCGGCGCCGGCAGCGGCTGCGCCCGCCGGCGCCTGAGCGGCCCCTACTCCTCGACGGCCTTGCCGCGGCCGCGGCGCAGGAGCAACAGCGCCACGACGACGACGGCCACGGCCGCGACGGCGACGAGGGCGTAGATCAGCGTGCTGTTGCTGCTGCCGGTGGTGGTCGTCGCCGCCGCCTTGGGCTTGAGGTTCAGATACGTGTCGATGTTGTCGTTCGCGAACGCCACCGGGCCGGCGGGCGGCGGCACGTGCGTCCAGCCGACCCACCTGGCGGTGTTGTAGGCCTCGAGCTGCTGCTCGTAGTTGGTGACGATGTAGGGCGCCGACTCGTAGTAGATCTGGACCATCTTGTCGACGATGGGCTTGCGCTGGTGCGCATCGATGGTCTGTGCCTGCTGCGCGTACAGCTTGTCGTACTCGGCGTTCGACCACACGCTGTCGTTCCAGCCGTTGATCTGGCCCGTGGTGAACACGTTGAGGATGTAGTCCGGGTCCACGTACTCGCCCCAGCCCCAGATGTACATGTCGAAATCGGGGGCGTAGGTCTTGCCCTTCATGTTGTAGAGCGCGTCGCTCAAGGTGGTGGAGTCGAGGACCTGGTAGGTGATCTTGAGGCCCAGGCTGCGGAACCAGCCGGTGATGAGCTTGCCGGAGTTCTGGCTGGGGACGTCGTCCGAGCGCGCCCAGAGGCGCAGCACGATGGGCTTGCCCTGCTTGTCGACGCGGACGCCGTTCTTGAGCGGGTAGCCGGCGGCGTCCAGCATCTGGCCGGCCTTGGCGAGGTCGAAGCCGAAGGTGATGTCCGGCAGCGGCGTCCAGTAGTAGGTGGGCACGTCCGGCGTGATGATGCCCTGGCCTACCTTGGCGTAGCCGCCGTAGGCGAAGTCGACGATCTTCTGCTTGTCCACGGCCCAGCTGATCGCCTGGCGGAACCGGGGATCGCGCAGCACGGGGTTGCCGAGCGAGTTCGAGTTGGCGTAGCAGTTCATGCAGACTTCGTCGAAGTACTTGATGTCGGCCGCGTTGGCGGTGATGCCCGGCTGGCTCTTGAGCGCCGTGAACTCGGCCGTGGGGATGCCCATGGCGTAGTCCAGCGTCCCCGTCTTGAGGTCCTGGGTCATCGTGTCCGGGTTCTGGTAGATCTGGATCACGAGCTCGTCGATCGTCGGCTTGCCCTTGACCCAGTAGTCCGGGTTCTTGACCAGCTTGACGTACTCGCCCTTCTTGACCTCGGTCGTCTGGAAGGGCCCAGTGCCGATGATCGGCGGCTTGTTGATGAACGACGTCGTCAGGCTCGCCACCGGCACCTTGGCCCAGACGTGCTGCGGCAAAATGGGGATCCACAGGCGCAGCATGTTGGCCTTGGGCTTGGCGCAGATCATCTGGACGGCGAAGTCACCCTGCGGCACCACCTTGATGATGTTGTTGGTGTAGCTCGTGAAGGCCGTGAGGCTGTTCTTGATGATGAGGTCGTAGGTGAAGGCGACGTCGGCCGAGGTGAACGGCCGGCCGTCCTGCCACTTCACGCCCTGACGCAGCTGGAAGGTCCAGGTCTTGCCGTCCGCCGAGGTAGTCCAGCTGGTCGCCAGCTCGGGCCGCGGCGACAGGTCCGGCGCGTAGCCCACGAGGAAGTCGTAGTTGAGGTGGAAGATCTCGTAGGACGTGCCGCTGTACCCGATGAACGGGTTGAGGTTGTCGGCGTCGAAGGTCGTGCCGAGGCGCAGAGTGAGCG
>Ga0118677_10010155_pt1 | contig 14482 bp, 10 predicted proteins | sample AliMusrvi5mmetaG_FD_86154 | JGI IMG/M metagenome (GOLD analysis project Ga0118677, IMG submission 86154) | reverse complement strand
GCGAATATCAGACATCCTGATCTCACCGGAAAATGATTTGGCACATTTGGATTTCTTGGGGTGGCTTCTTCCGGGCCAAAGGCCCTTTCCATACCAGCCTGGGCCAACGGCCCAGGATCACGCGGACCCAGGGAGTTCCAAGGGCTGAAAGCCCGTGATATGGAGCGTTTGGCGGGCTACTCAACGTCCGATGTGGCGGGCTTTCAGCCCTCAATATTCAAGGCGGTGCCGTGACCCATGGCGTTGCCATAGGCTGGTATGGTGCCGGGCCGTTGGCCCTGAAATGTGCCATGTCGTTTTCCGGTATGGCGGGCCTTTTCCCCGCAAATCCAACGATGGGATCAGGATGTCTGAATATATTGCCGTTAGGTGAGGTTTTCTATCTGGTCTCTGGTTTCTGGTCTCTGAGGCGAAGCCTCGCTAGACGCTGTCATCCCGAGGCACACGGCTTCAATCCGAAATGCGATCGCTCTGTCGAATCCATCACAGACACCTATGCAAATCACATCCAAATACCTGGTCACCGGCGCTGCCGGTTTCATCGGCAGCCACCTTGTGGACACGCTGCTCGCGCGCGGCGCAACCGTCGTGGGAATAGACAACCTGAAGCTTGGCAAGCGCGAAAACCTCTCATCCGCACAGCAAAGTCCGCGCTTCAAATTCTATCAGGCCGACCTGAACGACCTGTCCGCCTGTGGGAAAATCCTTGCCGCCGAGTCCGCTGTCGAACCATTTGCCGCCGTATGGCATCTGGCCGCCAATTCCGACATCCGCGCCGGCGTGGCAGATCCGGATGTGGACTTTCGCGATACGTTTCTCACCACGCACAGCGTTTTGAAACTCATGCGTGAGCACGGGATCCCGCGCCTGGCCTTTGCCAGCACCTCGGCGATCTACGGCGTTCACGACCGGCCCCTCACCGAGGACATCGGACCATTGTTCCCGATTTCCAATTATGGCGCGATGAAACTCGCCAGCGAAGCCGCCATATCGGCGAGTGTGGAGAGTTTTCTTGATCGCGCGTGGATCTTCCGCTTTCCCAACGTCGTCGGTTGCCGCGCCACGCACGGCGCGATTTATGATTTCTGCCACAAACTCAAAAACAACCCCGTCGAACTCGAAGTCCTTGGCGACGGCACCCAGCAGAAGCCGTATTTCTACGTCGCTGATCTGATAGACGCGATGCTATTCATCACCGGGCACGCTAACGATAAGTTGAACTATTTCAACATTGGCACCAGCGATACCGTGACCAGCGTGCGCTACCTCGCGGAAACCACCATGCGCCACGCCCAGCCGTCCGCGAAAATCCGCTACACCGGCGGTAACCGCGGCTGGGTCGGCGACGTGCCACAAGTGAACTATTCCGTGGCAAAACTGCAACGCCTCGGTTGGACACCGCGCCTCACCTCGAATCAAGCGGTGGACCGAGCGGTGGCGGAAATCGTCGCCGAAATCAACAACGCCTGATGTCACGCCAGCTCATCATTCTCGCCGGTGGTGCCAGCACGCGGCTGCGGCCACGGCTCGGTGATTTGCCGAAGCCGCTGATTCCCATTGGCGACAAACCTCTGTTGGAGCACCAAGTCCTGCTAGCGAAAAAATTCGGTTTTACCGATCTGGTATTCTTTGTCCATTACCGCGCGGATTTGATCGAGCGGCATTTCGGCGACGGCCGGCATTTCGGTGTTCGCATCCGGCATGTGGTGGAAAAGGATCCGCTTGGCACTGCGGGCGCTGTGTTGGCCGGAATGGAATATCTCGCCAACCGTTTTGTCGTGATGTATGGCGACACGATGGTGAACGTGGATTTGGAGCGGCTGTGGCAGGCACATGGACATGCCGGGGTTGCCGCCACCCTGTTGTTGCATCCAAATGATCATCCGTTTGACTCCGACCTGGTGGAAGTGGACGCCGGATCGCGTGTCGTCGCATTCCACAATCGTCCCCATCCGCCAAATGTCTGGCGCCAGAACCTGGTCAATGCGGGACTTTATGTGCTGGAGAAATCCTCTCTCCAACGATATGCCAACATCCATCCTGCAAACGGGAACCCCGCCATTGTCGATTTCGGCAAAGACGTTTTCCCCTCGCTTGTGGCTTGTGGCGAAAACCTGCTGGGTTACAACTCTCCGGAGTTCATCAAAGACATTGGGACACCGGAGCGCTACGACCGCATTTCCGCGCAGTATCTGACTGGCATCGTCCAGCGTGGCTCACTTGCAACCCCGCAGCGCGCGGTATTTCTTGATCGCGACGGCACGATCATTCCTGATAAGGACTGCCTGCGCTCAGCCGATGAGTTGGAACTGCTCCCGGGCGCGGCTGAGGCCATTCACCAATTGAATCTTGCCGGTTGGCGGACGGTTCTCGTGACCAACCAGCCGGTCGTGGCGAAAGGCTGGTGCAGCGAGGCGGAGTTGCAAAACATCCACAACAAACTCGAATCCCTCCTCGGCCTCGAGCACGCTTTCCTCGACCGCATCTATTATTGTCCGCACCATCCGGAAACCGGCTTCCCCGGGGAGCGGCCTGAGTTGAAAATCCAATGTGACTGTCGCAAACCCGGAATCGGGATGGTGGAAAGGGCCGTGACGGAGCTCAATATTGACTTATCGCAGTCATGGCTGATCGGTGACACCACCACCGACATGCAAACGGCGGCAAACGCCGGACTGAAGTCCATCTTGCTGCGAACCGGCATGGGCGGCAACGACGGAAGACATGACGCCGCGCCTGACTACCTAACAGACAATCTGCTGGACGCGGTTCATCTGCTTCTGGCCCAGGAAAATCCATGATCATCAGCAAAACACCCTTGAGAATGAGTTTCGTCGGCGGCGGCAGCGACCTGCCGGTGTTTTACCGCGAGTTCGGCGGAGCGGTCGTGTCCACCGCCATTGACAAATTCGTCTATGTCACCGTCAACCGGAAGTTCGACGAAAAGATCCGCATCAGCTACTCGAAAACCGAAGAGGCGAGGTCAGTCGAAAGAATCAAGCACCCACTGGTCCGGGAAAGCATGAAGCTCCTCGGAATCACCGGAGGTGTGGAAATCACCTCGATTGCCGACATTCCCGCCAAAGGCACCGGCCTCGGCTCCTCCAGCTCGTTCACGGTCGGACTGCTCAACGCTTTGCACGCCTTCGCCAACCGCCACGCCTCCGCTGACAAGCTCGCCCGCGAAAGTTGCGTGATCGAGATCGACCATTGCCATGAACCCATCGGCAAACAGGATCAATATGCCGCCGCGTTCGGCGGATTCAGCTACATCCAATTCAATACCAACGACTCGGTTTCCGTTGAGCCGATCATTTGCCGCCGCGAAACCCTGCGGCAATTGGAGGACAACCTGTTGGTTTTCTATACCGGCATCACGCGCAGCGCGTCGATGATCCTCAAGACCCAGCAGCACGCCGTCGCCAACCAAAAGTCGAAACAGAGAGTCATGCTCAAGATGGTTGGCTTGGCCCGCCATCTGAAGGCGGAATTGCAAAACAACAACCTGGCGGCATTTGGCGAAATCATCCATGAGAACTGGTTGCTGAAACGAAACCTCACCAGCGCCGTAAGCACCGATGCCATCGACAACTGGTACAAACGGGCCCGCAAGGCAGGAGCCGTAGGCGGCAAGCTGCTGGGCGCGGGAGCGGGCGGGTTTCTCATGTTCTATGCTCCGCAGGAGAAACACGAGGCGATCCGTCACGAACTGAAGGAATTGAGGTCCATCCGCTTTGGCTTCGAACCGCAGGGCAGCAAGATTATTTTCGTCCATGAGTGAGTCGGCTCGGATCTTTTCCTCTCCACCCAGCATTTGCCTGCAGTGTATCCTTCGAACTCCTTTAATGCCACCATTTAGTCATCCCCCAATAGCCACACTGCCGTAGCGGACAGGACTGGTGTAAATCTCTGGTGAAGGCTTCTCTGACCAACGTCATCCAATCCCTCCTGTTCAAGGAGTAACCCTATTCAAATGCCTCCAGCAACGAAAACAATTGAATATCGCCCCGATATCGACGGACTCCGCGCGATAGCCGTTCTCGGAGTGGTGTTTTACCATGCCAATCTCGGCTTTCCTGGCGGGTACATCGGAGTAGATGTGTTCTTTGTCATCTCGGGCTTTCTCATCACCAGTCTCCTCCTCAAAGAATTGCGGCAAGGAACCTTCTCACTACTTGGTTTCTGGGAGCGCCGCGCCCGACGTATCCTTCCCGCGCTAATTGCCGTCGTTGGAGCAATCCTCATCGCGGGGTGGTTCCTTCTTCTCCCCGCCGATTACGAAATCCTTGGAAAGCAAATCGTTGCGCTCGCCGCTCTATCCTCGAATGTCAAATTCTGGTTAGAAACGGGATATTTCGCGGTTTCTGCAAATCAAAAGCCGCTGCTCCACACCTGGTCGCTCTCATTAGAAGAACAATTCTACCTCCTCATTCCATTGTTGCTATGGGCTCTCTTCCGTCTCCGGAAGGCATCATGGGTAGCCCCGGTCATCTTCCTCGTTGCAGTCGCCAGCTTCGCACTCTCGGTCATCGGAAGTTATCACGCCCCTTCCGCCACATTTTTTCTCCTGCCAATGCGCGCTTGGGAATTGGCGGTCGGGTCACTTCTCACCTTTGCCGTTCCGGTTTCGAAACCAACCCACCGCGCTGTCATGGCTTGGTGTGGCCTTGCAGCCATTCTTATTCCGTTCTTTTTCTATGCCCCCGGAATCCGCTTCCCAGGACTAACCGCTCTCCCTCCAGTACTTGGTACCGCCCTTCTCATCTGGACTGGGACGCAAATTCCAACAGCTATCTGCCAACAACCGAAAGCAAACCGCCTGCTTGCCAGTCGCCCACTCGTCTGGATCGGACTCTTGTCCTATTCCCTTTACCTTTGGCACTGGCCCCTGTTCGCTTTTGATAAATACATATCGTCAACACCCTCTTCTCTGGCACTCCGTCTCTTCCTCGTTGTTGGATCTGTGATGCTCGCCTGGTTCTCGCTCCGATTCATTGAACGCCCCTTTCGCTCCCGCGCATTCATTCAATCCCGCAATCATGTATTCGGGCTCAGTCTGGCGGCTGTGTCAACGCTTATGCTCATTTCATTTCTCCTTTGGAAAACCCACGGTGCCAGGAACAGGCTGTCTCCCGCAGACCAGCGAATTGCTTCCGGGGCCAGGGATTTCGCATTTCGCGATTCACTCACGCTCAAAGATATACCTGACCACCTCGTACAACTTGGCGTGTCTGGCTCATCACCAAAGGTGCTTGTTTGGGGCGACAGTCATGCAATGGCAATTTTACCGGCAGTGGATCTTGCCTGCATTGAAGCAGGCATCGCCGGACGGGCGGCAACGGTACATTCCACCCCACCTGTTCTTGAGTGGTTCGGAAAATTCGAATACGGACTCAATGAGAATTCCCCGGCCTTCAACGCAGCGGTCCTTGACTACATCAGAAAAGCCGCTCCGAAGGGACTTTCGCTCGTAATTCTTGCCGCAGATTGGGAAGCCTATCTGGAAAATTCAAACTCAAATGAGCGGTTCCATGCTGCATTGCGCCAAACCGTCAAGGAAATCCAATCAGTTGGCTGTCATGTGATTATTTTGATAGATGTTCCTCGATTTCCATTTGATCCTCCGAGAGCGCTTGCATTGAACGCATTACTTGGAAGATCGTCCAAACATCTCGTAATCACCTCTGCTCAACACCTGGCCAACACAGCCCTGCAACGACCCATTCTCTCCGACCTGAACCAGGGTGGAGCAAAGGTCGTTGACCCTGCGAAATTCTTCACTGACAATAATGGAATTATTAGCCCGGCCGATTCAACCGGGGCGCTCTATTTCGACAAGCATCATCTCAGCACACATGGAAGTATGCGCCTCAAGCCTACATTCAGTGCCCTTATTCAATCGGATATTTGAACAGGCTTTTACAGACTTTCCCATTTGGATTCGTCCAACATGCTGAAGGATTCTTATCTGGCTATCCCACCTATCAGACATGCTGAATATTGCTTTGGTTTTGTCGGGATTCTTGCCTGTCAGGTAAAACGGAAGCATCCCAATCGAATCCAACATTTCCGCGTGATTTCTTGAGAGTCCACATAACGGCACCGCCTTCGTTTGACCCAAATTGGGCACTGTTGCGAATATGTGTGGATGTCAGTCGTCACACCATGCAATTTTCTAACGCTCCTCCACAACCGCATTCCGGTCAAAATAGAGACCTTCAAGGGTCTGTTCGCGGCGGAGCTGCGACCGGTTGCACCTCCGCCGAACCGCGAACCGCCAACCAATCGCCCCAATCTATCCATGCCAACCCATCCAAACTTCCGTCTCTTGACAGCTGGCGGGCCATCAGCATTGTTCTGGTCCTTGGTGCCCATAGCGCGCGCTTGCCCGGTTTCCCCCCGACACTTAAACCGGCATTCCGGTGGCTGTTCGACGGGGAACTCGGGGTACGCTTTTTCTTCATCATCAGCGGTTTTCTGATCACCTGGCTGTTGGTTCTCGAAAATGAGAGGCTCGGACGGGTCCATCTGAAACAGTTCTATATCAGGCGCGCCCTGCGGATTCTTCCGGTCTGTTTTGTGTTCCTGTTCGTTCTTGCCTGCCTCCAGGCTGTTACCCCATATGGCCAGGGCTGGGCGGCTTGGGTGGGAAACCTGACCTTCACCACCAATTTTGTCGGATGTTCATGGCCAAGCGCTCACCTATGGACCCTGGCGGTGGAGGAACAGTTCTATCTCCTTTGGCCATGCCTGTTCGTGTTTTGTTGTCTTGCCGCCGGCGGCTATCGCCGGGCGATGCAGGTGCTTGCGATACCGATTCTCCTGGCACCCGTCTTTCGGGTAGTGAGCTACATGCATTGGCATCCGGCGATCCTGGGCCCGGCGTTCACACAACACTCATTCCTCAACTATTTCGATTCATTGGCAGTCGGGTGTGCCAGCGCGATCCTGCTGGCACGCAGGCAACACCTTGTTCAATGGGCCTGCCAAAAGCATTTCGGGATGGCAACCCTGATCGCGGTTCTGCTGATCCTGATACCATATATCCTGTGCAACCTCTATGTTCTCGGCATTGTAACGGTGCCCTTGGGAAACGCCATGCAGGCTTGGGGCTTTGCCGTGCTCCTGCTGCAAAGCGTCACCACTCCCGGTCGGAGCTTCTACCGCATGCTGAACGGTTTATGGATCAGCCGCCTGGGAGTATTGTCCTATTCGATCTACATCTGGCAGCAACTCTTTTGCACTCCGCCGGGGATTTTCGGCCTGCGGAATGCCTGGTGGATGTCTTTCCCGGGCTGGTTACCGGCAGTCCTGACTGTCTCGGCACTTTCCTATTACGGACTGGAGAGGCCGGTGCTGAAACTCCGCGCCCGATTCAGAGGATTTTAACCGACCTCCGAAACTCCAAAACTCCGAAACTCCGAAACTCCAAAACTCTAAAACTCTAAAACTCCAAAACTCCGAAACTCCGATAATCGGCAACCGCGCCCCCTGACCCCTGACCCTTGACCGCTGCTTTACCCATGCACGTTTCCGTTATTACCCCCCTCTATAACAAGGCGGCATACATCCGCCGCGCGCTGGATTCGGTTCTGGCACAAACGCACGGCGATTTCGAGATCATCGTGGTCGATGACGGATCGACCGATGGTGGCGCCGATGTCGTACGCGAGTGTTCAGACCCTCGGGTCCACTTGATCCAGCAGGCCAATGCGGGCGTGAGCGCGGCGCGCAACCGGGGAGTGAGTGAGGCGGCATCGGAGTTGGTCGCCTTCCTGGATGCCGACGACGAATGGTTGAATGATTTCCTGGAAACCGTATTGAACCTGCGCGAGCGATTCCCCGAGGCGGCGGTGTGGGGAACCAATTATGCCTTGATGCGCGCGGACGGCAAACTGCATCAATTCCCCGTAAGCGAGGAAATCCTCCGGCAGACCGACGGTCTGTTGCTCGATTTCTTTTATTTCTCGGTCAAATTCGAGCAACCGTGCAACGCATCCTCAACCATGGTGCGGAAGGACGCCCTAGTTCAGGTCGGCGGGTTTACCAAGGACCTGGTTCGTTTGGAGGACACGGACATGTTGCTTCGGCTGGCGCTGAGATATCAGGTCGCCTATAGCCCGCTGGCCAAGGCGATCTATCACATGGAGGCGGAAAATCGTTCGGACGGCTATGTGTACAGTGGCAATTTCCCGTTTTTCAAGCATGCCCGCGACTACCTCCGCGAAGCCAACACTCCCGACGAACTGCCGGAGGATGTCCTGCAATATCTGGGCCACAAGCATACCGGCGGCCTGTACCGCAACTGGCTGGCCGGCAATACAGACGCCATCCGGGAAATCATCCACGATTGCCGGGACATTGATGGCTTTAAGCTCAAGTGTTTTCTTTGGCGTTTTTTGCTACCGATTCCCCATCCCTTGGTGCTGACACTCTGGCGCTGGCAATCCCGCCTTCAGGCACGGCATGGCAAGCTGCCGCCCGTGCGGAACACGTACCGCACCGGCGCCGCGCCCCATACTGTCAGTTCGGCGCCGCCTTCTGATAGGAGAACAGGCTTCCAGCCTGTGAGGGCAGACAGCGCGTCCCGCCTGTCCACCAATGAAACGACAGGCTGGAAGCCCGTCGGCCAAGACAGGCGGGACGCCTGTCCTCCTGCCAACCTGACCGTATTGGACGCCGCGCCCACCGCATCGCCCCTGGCATCCACCGGGGTCCATCAACAAGGGCCCACCCATCGCTGGACACCGGTGGATCTACCGATCCTGGCCTATCATTACATTGACGCGCCGGGCACGCCCACGACCACGTTTTCGCTCTCCGTGGCGCAATTCGCATCCCAAATGGAGTTTCTCCGCTCCCACGGGTATCATTCCCTCAGCTTTGCGGAGCTCTATGCGATGTTGGATGCCGGCGACCGTCCTCCGCGGAAATCCGTCATCATCACGTTCGATGACGGCACCAAATGCTTCCGCGAATTAGCCTTTCCGGAGTTGCTTTCCCGCGGTCTGAAAGCGACTGTTTTCCTGGTGGCGGGGGAAATCGGCGGCTTCAACCGCTGGGACAGCTCCCATCCGGTTTATGGCAAAGTCACACGCGATCTGATGGATGATGCTGACATCATGGATGTCTCGGCCAACCGGGTCGAACTGGGTGTCCACGGTTACGCGCACCGCAACCTCCTGAAAAGCACGCCTGCCGAGATGATCCAGGAGATTCAAGCGGCGCGAAATGAGCTCGTTGCCAGATTCTCGCAGCCCTTTGATACGTTCGCCTATCCCTATGGCAGATACCGTGAATACCATTTTCAACTTCTGGAGCAGGCCGGATACCGGGGGGCGGCCAGCACGTTCTGCCCGTATCCGACGGTGACATCCCACTGTTATGCCTTACGCCGCATTCCCGTTGACTCGGGGGATACCCTGGCGCGGTTCCGGTTGAAACTATCCACAGCCTACTTGCGCTACCGCAGTTTCAAGGATCGCGGCAGCATGGCGCATGCAACATGATCCGCCGCCCGTCATGACCGTCTCCGTTGTCATTCCACTCTATAACAAGGTGCGCCACATCCGGCGGGCCATCGAGTCCGTTCTCAGCCAGACCTATCAGGATTTCGAGTTGCTCGTGGTCGATGACGGTTCCACGGACGGAGGCGGCGAAGTCATCCGGCGGATCTGCGATCCGCGAATCCGCCTGATCGTCCAGGACAACGCGGGTGTCAGCGCGGCAAGGAACCATGGGATCAGGGAAGCCGCTGGCGCTCTCGTCGCCTTTCTGGACGCCGATGACGAGTGGTTGCCGTGTTTCCTTGACACGGTGATGGGCCTGCACGCCCGCCATCCCAGGGCAGGGATGTATGCCACCGCCTATCGTTACACCCAGGACGAGGTCAGTTGGCCAGCTACATTTGCGAACTGTCACACCTCACCGGAGGGAGGCCTGTTGGATGACTATTTCCACGCCGCCATGGGAACGCCGCCGGTGTGCTCGTCGGTAGTGATGATTCCAAAGCGGATCCTCACTGAAGCCGGGAACTTTCCCATGGGCGTCAAGCGTGGCGAAGATCTGCAGACATGGGCATGGATCGCGTTGCGTTATCGCGTGGCATGGTCCCCGAAGGAGTGTGCGATCTACCACCTGTCAGCGGACAACCGGGCCTGCAATATGGACTGGGTCACTGCCGACATGGCGGCCGCGCCCATGATCGAGGAATTCCTCCGGTCCGGCATTGAACCCGTTTCATCCCGCCGCATGATCGAGGAGTACCTTGTTTCCCAACGTTTGCCGATTCTGCTCAATTGTTATCTCAAGGGCAAGCGCGGATGGGCGCTGGACATTCTCAGAAAGATGCGGAAAACCACACTCTTCAAGAGAAAGCGGTTGCTGGTGTTTTGGTGTGTGTTATGCGTTCCAGCCGGAATTGCCAGGTGCGCATTGGCGCTGAAGGCACGGTTCCGTAGCAGATCCCGGTTGCTTTATCAGTAGCTTCTACCGTGGCCCCCACCTGAGTCCGCATGGTCTTCCATCATGCCCGCATAGGCGCCTAAACGACAGACCTGGTTGGCGATATCCGATGTCAGCGATCTATACCATATTCAACGTCCTGGCTGGAAATTTCGACGAGGAGAAGTTTTGGCAGGTGAGGGACAGGCTTGTCTCGGGACGCAGGAACATCGCAAAATGTTATTATCATTGGTGGTATCAACGAACGCTCAATTCCTTCAATGCGTTCATCCCGCTGAGCGCGGTATTCGACACTCATCCGGTTCTTCCCCACGGCATCAGCGGCATTCACATTTCGGGCGGTGCCCACATCGGCCGGGATTGCGTACTTTTCCACCATGTGACGATCGGTTCGAACACGTTGGCGGATAGTTCCAACCGGGGATCACCCACGATTGGCGACGGTTGCTACATAGGCTGCGGAGCAAGCATCATCGGGAATGTCCGCATCGGCAACAATGTCCGCATCGGGGCGAACTGTGTGGTGGTGAGCGATATTCCCGATAACAGCACCGTAGTGATGCAAAAAGCGAGAATCATCCCCGGCGCCATGCCACACAACAACGAATTCATCCCACGCTAGAATGCTCACGGCGATTATTGGAGGAGATATCTGCCCATCCGCAAAGGGACGGTCGTTCCCCATGGGTGACAGCGCCGAGGCGGTGTTTGGCAGCTTGTTGCCCGATTTCCTCAATGCGGATCTCGCGATAGCGAACATGGAGTGTCCGCTGACGGATGGGGATACCCCGATCAGGAAATGCGGACCGAACCTGCGGGCTCCTGTCGCCACAATCGAGGTGATCCGAAAGGCGGGCATCAAGGTGCTGAACATGGCGAACAATCACATCCTTGACCACGGCGGCAGCGGATTGGAAAGCACGTTGCGCGCTGCGGCCACGGCCGGGATCGCGACAGTGGGTGCCGGATTCAACCGCACCGAAGCGCGCCGCATCCTGATTTGCCAGGTTAAGGGTATCAGCGTCGGCATCCTTGGCTTGGCCGAACACGAGTTCTCAATCGCAACGGACACTTCGCCCGGCGCGAATCCGCTCGATCTGATTGACATGACGCGGAACATTGCCGATCATCGCTCGAGCATTGACTATCTGATTGTGCTGCTGCATGGCGGCAACGAATATTACGCCTATCCCAGCCCCAGGCTGATGGAAACATGCAGGTTCCTTGTGGAACAGGGTGCCAACGCCGTGATCTGCCAACATTCGCACTGCATGGGGTGCTGCGAGGAGTATCGCGGCGGGCATATTGTCTATGGTCAGGGCAGTCTGATCTGCGGCAGTCCCAATCCGATATCTGCTCTTGAGAACGGTGTCTTGGTGCAACTTCATATTTCCAGAGACGGCACGTCGCGCATGGAACTGCTACCATTCGAGCGGACCCATATCGGTCTTGGCATACGGAAGACGCCACCAGAGGCCGCGGAATCCCTCCTCCAAGCGATGGCGGAACGTTCCGGCAATCTTGGAATTCCCGGGTATATACAGGAACATTGGAGCCGGTTCTGTTCGGAAAGGCGAAGCGGGTATCTTAGCATGGTGTTGGGTCACGGTCGTGTGCTCCGGCACCTGAATCGGCATGGGCTTCTGTTCCGTCTGTTTTGCTCCGAGGATTCCAAACTCGCCATGGAGAATGTGATTCGATGCGAAGCCCACCGTGAAGTGCTGGAGACGGTCTTCGATGAGATCCGTGGGTCAGACACGCCGCCAGCACGCGCATCTTGAGGCGATAGTCGATCCTTGTCACGCATGCCCGTCCTGACACGGCGGTTTCGAGACATCCCGCAGTCTGCGCACGTTCAGCGAATTCGGGTCGCATCGATTACTGAGCGAATATCCAAAGAAATGACAACCTTGAACAAACAGAAAGCACCGGCGCGGACCGTAACGCTGAAGCAGATGGCCCGCATGCCAGCAGTGGTACGCTGGAGCCTTTATGTCTTTTTCTTCAGTCTTTGTTTTGAAAACTATGATCCTTTCGGCATATCGACGGCGTTCACGCTGAGCAAGATGGCCGGCATTCTGTTCGCGCTTGCCTGTTTTTGGAAGGTTCCCGGGCTTTTTGTCCGTCAGCATTGGACGGTCCGACTGCTCTTGTGGCTCTGGCTGTGGCTTGCCATAGTTACGTTTGTAGCGGAGCTCGAATTCCCTGTTCCCGAGTCGGCATTTCGTAGCGTGTTGATTGCCCAGGCGCAGTGTTTCATGCTTTATTGGCTATCCGTCAACGTAATGCGCGATCGGCGAACGGCAGCGTACGGCCTATTGACCTTTATCGCCAGCGCAGCACTCATGTGCGTGTTAATGAAGCTGGGCATCGGCCGACAGGTTTATCGTGAAGGCATGTTCCACGAACGCATCTCCTTCCTGGGAGCCAACTCCAACATGATTGCTGTCTGGTCGGGCATAGCGATTCTTATCATCGTCGGCATCGTCACCGGCAACGTTTTGCGTTGGGACAATCGCCGTTATGCGTTACTGGTGTTTATCGTGCCACTGTTGACGGCGATGACGGAAAGCGGTTCACGGGGCGCCGCCATTAGTCTCGTTTTGGCGATGGCCTGTTTTCTTTTGACTGCGGGGTCCCTGGACAAGCGCATCCTCATCGGGCTGGCCGCAGTGGGCATCTGTCTTGGTTTCTTCTACCTGTCAAAGGGAAGCGTGCTTGCAGACAGACTTCAGAAGACGGCTGAAACAGGATCGATGGCGGGTCGGGAGGCACTATGGCCGGCCGCAATAAGGATGATCGGGAAAAGGCCCTTGTTTGGCTGGGGCATGTATAACGCGACGACAGACGAGTTGGCACCTGTTATCTCACGGGGTGACCTTGAGGGCAATGATCCCCATAATGCGTTCCTTGCGTTTTTCGTTTTTGGCGGGGCTTTCGCTGGCGGTGCGTTTCTGACTTTGAATCTGTATTGGCTATATCAGGCCTTTTCGTCGCGGCACAGGCACTGGGGCATATTGCCATTCGCCATGACGGTATTTGTAGTCTCGACCATGTTCAAGGGCGGCGGGTTCTACATCGCTAAAATCCCATGGGGTGTACTCGCGTTCGCGACTGCTTCCTCTACTTCTCGCCGACAACTAGGGCCGATCCATAGACCACAGGCCAAAAAACGCGCAACAGTAACACCGGCGGACGAACTGGCCGTCGCCAGTGTTTCCGGCGTTCTATCCGACCCCTCGGCGGATCCACACACCTTCTCAAGGCATATCGTGTAGGTTTCAATCACTCGGATTTCAAGAATCTTGCGGTTTGCGCATTCGCATTTCCACCTCAACCAAAATGCTTCATCCATCAAAATGATCGGAATTCACGACAGACCCACCAGTTTTTCCGACAGGTGGATCCAACATCTGGAACAGAGCGGAATTCCCTTCCGGCGGGTCAATTGTCTGGCCACGGACGTGATCGACCAATGCAAGGGGCTTGACGCTCTGCTGTGGCATTGGGATGGCGTTGATCCGGTGAATTTCCTGGCAGCACGGCAGATTGTCACGTCCCTCGAGGCGAGCAATTTGCGCGTCTTCCCCAATATCAACACCTGCTGGCATTATGATGACAAGGTGGCCCAGAAGTATCTCCTGGAGGCAATTGGGGCACCGCTGATCCCTACCTGGGTTTTTCTGAGTCTGGATGAAGCGCTACAGTGGATCGATACCACCACCTGGCCCAAGGTGTTCAAGTTGCGTTGCGGGGCAGGTTCCCGCAATGTTCGTCTGGTGCGCTCCCGCGATCAAGCTGCCGCTCTCAGCCGACAGGCCTTTGGCCCCGGATTCCCTGCCGTCGCCGGTTACCTTACCGACATGCGAACCCGGTTGCGGAAGACCCGAAGCATTCGTGAATTCTGGGATCGCCTCGCTCGGGCACCCAAGACTTTAGGCAACATCCTGGCGCTGCGCCAAAACATGCATCGGGAGCGCGGCTATATCTACTTCCAGGAATTCCTGCCCGATAACGC
>Ga0118677_10010154_pt1 | contig 14482 bp, 6 predicted proteins | sample AliMusrvi5mmetaG_FD_86154 | JGI IMG/M metagenome (GOLD analysis project Ga0118677, IMG submission 86154) | reverse complement strand
CCGGTAGCCGACGAAGGCGTTAAAAGTGACGTGGCGGTAGTCCTCCGTATAGCTATTAGCGTTGATTACGCGGCGGTAGCCGCCCCGCCCAAAGTCGCGGCGAGCTTGGCGGTTGGCAAAAATTTCGGCTGTGGCCTTGGCTCCGTATCTGGGGGCATGATCAAAATCCCAACCCAAGATTTATTCCGACTAACTGCCAGAAGCCGGAATTCCCCAAAAATTACAGAGGAAACTGCCCTTGGAGATCGCCCTACATTCTCGGAAAATGGATTTACTGAATGGATGATAAAGTCAGGGGTAAGCGATGGCACGACTCAGGACTACTGCCACGCCATTGCCAGATACTTCGCCTACCTGGAGACGACCTCCGTTTCGCTGGAGCGGGCTTTCTGGCAATACGACACGACATTGAGCATGCGGCGGCTGACCGGGTTTGCCCTTCGGCGGCTGGAACGGTTTTATTGGGAAGGGGAGGGTAAAAAGATCGATTTTGGTATCCCGCCGAGGCTTGCCTCGCCCAGTCGGCCGAAACCCTCACCCGTGCCCCGAGGGGAAATTTTTCTAATCCTTCGAACGGCTCGGCGCATCTATCCCCGCGGTAGGAAAAAGGAACGATTGGGGCGAACATTCCGTGCCTGGCTCCTCTTGACCTTGGAATGGGGGGCTCGTATCGGCGAGACCGAAATCACATGGGATCAGATCGACCTCGAAAGAGGCTCTGTTCTCCTCCGGGGCAAAACAGGGGAGGACTGGGCACCAATTTCAGCCAGGGGCATTCGCATTCTGGGATATTTGCGTCGCTGTGCTCCCGCCGCAAGCGGGCCGTTCACCGGGATTCAGGGGAAAATGGTCAGCAGCGATTATCTCTACCGCATCTTTAAAGACGTCTGCCAGACTGCCGGACTGGATTGCCACCCGCATCAACTCCGCCACACGGCAGTCACCGAGTGGGGCGAAGCTGGGGTCCCTCTGCCTTATCTGATGCGGCTTTCCCGTCACAAGAGCGTAGGGGCCGTGCTGTGGTATCTCAGGCCATCGGAGCACAGGCTCCGGGAATATGCCCATAAGAGGCATGCCGCTTAGCCAGGGAAACAGGGAACCGGTCGGTATTCGCACCCTCCTCCACGGTCAGTTCCTCGCCTCTACGCACTTCTCAAATGGGGGGATATTGCTTCCGCGTGGATCGCGGAGGGGTGCGCTCAGTAGCATCACACTGGAGAAAAGCAGGGGATATCTCGTTTCATCCAAGGAGAAATGTCCGCCGCGGCGGACATTTTTTTGGGACAGACTGAAATTAGGAGAAATATGGGGGTGCCATTATGAGCAAATATCCTCAAAACCATGTCGCCAAGTTCGATCCTAACCAGCGCGAATCCTCTATAATTCCAGAGATTGCCTCCGGACTGACGGAACCTGAGATGCTGGCCATATTACATCGTCCGCCCGTCCCCGAGGATCAACCGATGTTCAGCAAGCCTGCCGCGAATCAGAAAATTCTGGCAGCATGTAAGGACACCATCTGGGTCGTCCGGAAAGAAAAAGTGAAGGGGGCACTTCTCCTGGGGGTATTCCATCATCTGAAGCTGCATCGCCTCATGGATTACACCAGCTTCAATAAATTCGCATGGGATTACTTCCGGATGTCCCACACCACTGCATACGAGACGATCGATTATGCCAAAGTGATTGTCACGCTGCATGCCGCAGGGGTGGCCACCTTTCCTCTCAAGGGTCAGGCCATGGATCTTTTGTTTCTGGGCCTGACCGAAGAGGAGCAAGTGACTGTTTGGAAAGATGCCCTCGTGATGGGGGCACATGAAAGGGATACCTATTTCACGGATACGCTGAAAGGGTCGAAACTCGTCGATAAGGCGAAACTTGAAGCACTCCTGCGCATGAAGGCCACATCCAACGGCCGCGCCAAACCCAAGATCGAGAAGTCCTCTCAGTCCGCTGAGAAAGCCCAACGCGCACATCTTTCGGAGATCGTTCGCACCCTGACCCAGCCCGATAATTTGGAACTGCTTGCGGCGATTGAGCGTGCATCCGAGGTGCGCGGATGTTCGGTCGCAGAATTTTTTCTGGAAGCCGCCCGGGAGAAGCTCGAACACGACGGGGAACGTAAGGCCGCGCCGCAGCCCAGCTCTGACACTGAAGCCTTGGAAGCGGAAGTCGAGGCGGACACCAGCGACACCAGCGATTTCTCCGTCCCGAGCAAATGTGATGAGGCTGTTCATGCCGTTGCTGAGGTGAGGTCGACGACCGCGCGCCCTGTGGGTAAGGGCACCGAAAGGTTCGAGGATATCTACGTCCAAAAAGTGAAGCTATCATCCTCTCTCCATGGGTTTATGGGGACCGAAAAGGCGAAAGCCAAGGGACTGCGGAAACGGGTGCGGTCTGTCAGTCGCGGGAAAGCAACAGTCCGGAAGTTCTCAACATAGGGGCGTTCTCCGCCTCGGAGTCGTTTGGGGAAAGCTAGTCGGAGAGGCGTAGGGAGATGCACCCATAAAAAAGTTATTCTCCCCTGCATTTTTTGCTTTCGCTCGGGACAGGCGACCCTACTACCCTGATGATGAAACAAGGAATCATCAGTGAAGCGTCGGCTTCGTTAGCTACCTCGGCTAACGGAGGGAAACTGCAACAACTACGGCAGGCGCGCAATGCGCTTACTGCCAACACTCAGGGTTTGATACGAACCATCGGGAGGAGGCTGTTTGAGAAAATCAAGGGCCTCTTTGCGATGACCTCGAATCGGGCTCTTGTCGAGATCATCAAATCGGTAAAAGGCCGAAGCCATAACATCTCCATTGAGAAGGCGGCCGATCTCATCAAGGTGTTTATCGCCGAGCATGCTGGCTATCGGTATTTGAAACACAGCCTCTTCGGCGCCAGCGGGACGAGCCGCCAGCGGACGGATTATTGGAGCATTCCGCTTGCCCAGCGAGTCGCGAACGTCAAGAGGGCACGGCGTGCCAAATGCGTGTCGGAGAATTACCGTCAAACGGAATCTCAATGGGTCGGAGGGAAGCGGTCGATTACGATCCGCACCTCGACCGAGTCGTTTGCCGAGGGCATCACGGAAAAAGTCTGGCATGACAAGAAGGTCCGTAGCGGGACCAACTCTTTCCTGACCGTCGCGTTTTCGCCCACCTGGTACACGGACGTTTACAAGAAGGGGATTGCCGTGGTTTCGGGAATGGTCACAACCCATGCTTCCGAACTCGCTCCTGGGGTCTGGCACGCCTCCTGGGTGGAGCAAGGCCGCGGGTTCTCCCTCCGGGCGGTGACCGGCTATATCGTGGTCGTCGACGGAACCGCCGCGCATGGGGCCACCGAATCGGCTGCGCGGCAAAGCCTGCATCGCCGCAGCCCCGCGTATCGCGAATCGCATGAAGCTCGATTCCGGACGCTCCGGGAACGGTTGGAGCGCGGGGACGCGGGGGATTACGCCGAGGTCGCTGTCACTTTCGCGGACAGCCTCCGGGCGGGGAATTGCGAAACCGGAACCACGCACTGGAGCAACAAGCACTTCCCCGGACGCGAGACCGCCACAATCTGCGAGATCTTGGCGATCGATGATGAGAAGCGCCTGTCCATCGCGGCCTGCCTGCAAGCTATCCGGCGCTCCCGCCGGCAGCGCCTCTCTTAGCTGGTGCATAGTCAGGATCAGAAAAGCTCCCTCCCAGATACCCGGGAGGGAGCCTTTTTTATATTTCATACCCAGAAGGTGAAGATATCCGCTTGCGCCCTCCGGGTGGTTTCCCTACGTGACCAATAATCCCCACGGAGGCGTGGCCTCTGTTGGGGGTGAACTATGAACCCAACCAACCATATCAATGAAAAGGCGGCGAGCAGCCAGAATGCTCGCACTATTGACAACCAAACCATTGTCCCTTGGGCCTTGATGTCAGGGGAAGTGGTAATCAACCGTTATAATTCCCACATTCATTCAGGGGTGGAGCGTTTTCTCCCCGAGGCACTGGGTAATGTGCGTTCATATGCTCGCCCCTTTTTGAGCGAGACCGTCGACCTGGGGCGGGTTGTTGGGGAGAGCACCTGCGTCGAGACGGCGCAGCATGATATCGTTCTGTTTGCCCAGCGCCATGGACGGCGCGGTCTTTCCCATTTTGTTCAAGAGCGGGATCCCGTGCCGACGTCCAAAATGACCATCATCCTCAAAAGGGCTACCCCTCGCGAGTATATTTTGATTACAGCATGGTTTGGCACGCAAGCCCAGCCTGAACCGTGGGATCCCAAGGCAAGTGAACAGTCGTTCTCGTTCTGGACTCAACACGCGCTCATCTGGGGGAGTGAACCAATCATCCCCGGAACCGTTACCACCTGCTGTCCCTGCTAATCATCCGCGATGGCGAGATGGAAGCCCGGGCCTACTTTTAGGCTCGGGCTTTTTGTGGATAGGGGACAGGCAGTGGTTCGAGCCCATAGAGCACAACAGTTCCTTGGTTCCCTTGGCAAAACGCCGCTTGGGCGGCCTGACAGAGCCCGGAATCGTATGAGAAGATCCGGCGGACTTACTCCTGTCCAACGACAACTAAAATTGCCCCAGCTTGCTTTGATGAGTTGCTGGCCTGCGTGGGCAGGTAATTAGCTTTTACTGCCCGGCGTCTGAAGGTTATTTTCAAAGGATGCCTCGAATCTATCTGGATCACAACGCCACCACGCCGCTCTCCCCGGAAGCGCGTGCCGCGATGTTACCCTTCCTTTCGGATGAAGAGGGAGGGAGGTTTGGCAATCCCTCCTCCATCTACCTTGAAGGACGTATGGCGCGAGCTGCCGTGGACGAGGCCCGCGAGACCTTTTCCAGAATTTTTAGCGCATCGTGCCCGCAGGAGATCATTTTTACAAGTGGAGGCACCGAGGCGGATAACCTCGCTGTGATCGGCTTGTGCCGGAGCCGGATCGGAAAGAAAAGGTGCCAGCGCCACCTCATCACATCACAAATTGAACACCACGCCGTTTTACATGCGGCCGAATTTCTGGAAAGCAACGAAGGGTTCGAGGTCACGCGATTGCCGGTGAGCCAACGTGGATTAGTAGACCTTGATGCATTGCGCCAAGCGATCACGCCACAAACGGCTCTCGTATCCATCCATGCCGCAAACAACGAAACAGGGACGATCCAGCGGGTGTCCGATATCGCCGCGATTTGCCGCGAGCATGGCGTTCCCTTTCATAGCGACAGCGTGCAGGCTTTCGGAAAAATGCCGTTGGATAGAGCCCCTGACGCGATCCCCCTTGCCTCGCACAAGTTTTACGGTCCGAGAGGCGCAGGAGTGCTCTGGCTGCGTTCAGGCGTTTCCATCGAGCCGATTCTCTTCGGAGGCTCGCAGGAAAACGGGCGGAGACCGGGAACTGAGAATGTCGCGGCAATCGTCGGGATGGCGGCCGCGGCACAATGCGCGGTGGAGACGATGGAACAGGAAGTGCTTCGGCAAACAGCACTTCGGGAACGGCTTTGGCAAGGCGTGCTCGCGGCGTTCCCCAAGGCGATGCGCAACGGTGCGTGGAATGAGCCGGACCGCCAGCTTGCCAACACGCTGAACGTCTCATTCCCCGCTCTCGACGGCGAAGCTCTCCTCGTCAACTTTGATCTCGAAGGAATTTGCGTTTCGAGCGGATCGGCATGCACGGCAGGTTCCACACAGCCCTCCCATGTATTGATGGCGATGGGCGTGCCGAAGGAAAATGCCAGCATCCGGTTTTCCATAGGCAAAAGGACGAGCGCGGAGGAGATCGAGGAAGTCCTCACGCGCCTGCCCAGGATTATCGCGCGTTGCTCGTTTTAGTGAAGAGAAGCCACCAAGGTATCCAGAAAGGCACTATCCACGAACGGTACCTGTCCGAAAATAATCTCGGGCTCGCCTTCCAGCTTCGCTGCGAGATGGCCCTTGCCGAGCAGACGTTCAGCACCCTTTTCTCCCAAGGCGATTTCCGAGGTACCCTCTCCATCAACACGAAGAACTAGGCGATTTCCAAGATTGGCTCTTAGCTGCATTGGCATGACGTTGGCGTCGGGACGCTGGGCCGCAAACACCAACGAAATGCCCGCCGCCCGCGCTTTGACGCCGAGGCGACCGACGATGTTTGAGACGGCATCGGCGTAATCTGGCGTCATCATCCATTCCGCAAATTCATCGTGAATGATCCACAGAAATGGCAGGTGCTCGGTGGCGGTGGATTTCTTGTTGAGGTCAAAAATGTTCGACACCTTGTTCGCCTTTAGAACAGTATAGCGCCGGTTCATCTCTTCAACTAATCCGTTCAAGACCGAGATCGCCTTCTGCTGATCATCGACAATACCTCCCTCAATATGTGGTAACCCATCGAACGCGAAATAATCCACTCCGAGTTTCGGGTCAATGAGGACGATCTTGGCCTGTTCTGGCGTATTGGTGCATGCAATACCTAAAATGATGTTTTGCATGAGCACCGATTTGCCGCTGCCGGTTGAACCCGCGATTAGGGTGTGCGGGGCGTTTGATTTTGGCGATAGGAAGAGCGGGCTACTGTCTTCTTCTTTCACACCAATAAGCAGATCGTGATTGCCGTTTTCACAATCCGGCGTCCAGTGCTTCCACACCTCGGGAAGGTGTAGGATGCGACGGTTCGGGCGCGCGATTGAAATAGCCACCGACCCAGGTTCCGCGCGAACCGAGATCACATTGAGGCGATGGGTCGTTAGGAACTCCGAGCGCCGCTTTAGCACCTGATCCAGCGTGAGATTAGCACTACCCTGGAATTTCAATAGGGCGGCATTGGGCGTCAAAGCACTGCTGAGCAACTTGGATTGAAGTTGAAACTGTTGGAGCGCACCCTTACATAGACTCTCGACCTGTTTCAACCACTCGGCATCGGCCTCACTGTCCTGGGTTGCTCCCGTATATTCGTTCAGCAGTTGCGAGATGCCGGAGTATGCCCAGGTTGTAGATAATTCATCACCTGCGGCGGCCTTCTCCGGTTGAACTGCCGATACAGGTGTAGCAACAATGGGGGTAGGCTGACTGACCTGCGGGGGTTGTGGCTCCACCCGTTCTTCGTTTTTACGCGAGGCTACTGGTTCGTCTTGCGCCTTCCGGGGATGAATGATTTGAATCCGTGATGAGGGCGTACGATAGATCTGATCTTTCCAGATATCGTCATCGGCAACGACCTTTCGGATTGGCATGGGGTCGACATCTTTCCAGTAACTGAGGACCAGTTCCCTCAGCCGCGTTCGTGAATAGACCTCTTGGTAGGAGTGCTCTGCCTCAGCTACCTCGGCAAAGTCCGAGCATTCGGGTCCATCAGAAGGGCCCGAAACAAAAATGTGTGAATAGCCACGAAGGTGAATGCCACACTCCCCATCACGCACCGCCCGACGCCATGCCGATAGGTCGATTGGAGAGTTGGCTGGGAATTGAATCCCGTTTAACATCAGGTCCGAAAAACGAGAAAGCCAAAGGTCGCGATCCAAGCGTTTTGGGTCTCCAAAAATGGCATCATTGATCCGACGAACAGTATCGCGAAGTTGTTTCTGTGACTCCTTGCGCTTAGGGGCCAGGCTGGCCGCATCGATATATTTTGCCTCAGAGATGATTACGGCAAGCCGCAACTTTCCATCATCCGTTTGTTCAGGGGTGAAAGCTAGAATGTCTGCGATCTGTTCTTCGCGTTGACCTAACCATTCAGCGTAATCATCAAGGAAATACCAGCCGAAGCGACGATCGGGGCCAAGTTCCTGCTTGATCATAAAGCGGCTCAACACCACTCCCATGAGTTCGCTTGCATTTCGTCCCCGTTTAGCTGCTCTGAGAACGATGTCGCCAGAAAGCTCGTTAGCATCATTGATGAATTTTTCGGTGAGCTGGCGACACTCGCACTCGTCCAGGTCGAGATTCAAATCCTTTACCCGGCCAAGAATCATTGACCGAAGCAAGCTAAGCGGCGCGGTCGAAGAGATCAGGATGTTGCGTCCCTGCGTTGCGCCCTGTTTGTAGCGGATGACCTTGACGTTCTGGTTCAGCAGTTGGCGTCGATCTAACAATTCATCGTAATTCACTACCCAGTTTCCCAGGTTGTGAACCTCCTTGAAAATGCTTGCGGTAAGAGGGTCATTGAAATCCAACTTCCGGGCTGGCAACAGGCGCTTGCCTTCAACCTCGTCCCAATCACCCTTTATGAATGTCGTAATGGCGCTGATGAAAGACCATCCTTCGTTCGTCTGGACGGGGCAGCACAAATACACCACCGATTTCATGTCGTCCGTAGCCGATGGTCGCCGCCTTGACCATCGAGCGGGGATGAACGTGGCTGACGGCACCGGCACAGATGCTTCGGGATACCAATCCACCCCGGCATGGCGGGCTACAACATCCTGCAAGAACACAATGTCATCCGGGGGGCCATCCTTCGGGTCAGGAACGGGGGCCTGGTCGGCCATGATCCCGATGCGGAGGCGAGCCATGAAATCCTTGGCAGCCTCACTTGAAACAAAGGAGTCCGCATCGCCTTCCGATGACTCGATGATTTTTTCGTAAAGCTCTCGTAATTTCACCCCATCGCGATGGCGCAGGACAATCTGGCAGCGCATGTCCTCCTGGTCTTCCTGGAGTTCGCTCATTTTCTGTACGAGCGCATAAGGCAGTCGCGCCGAGTCACAGTTGTAGAGAACCAGGGAGAGGTTGGCCCTTTCGTGAGGATAAAGCGAAAGAAACCGATTGGTCAGATTGACAAGAAGCGACGATGTCTCCGAGGGGCTCTCGTTGGTGTCATCATACCCGTCATTGCTGATTACCGGCGATTCGTGGAGGCTGTAATCAAGGTAGTGATCCGTTAGGGAAAGCAGCTCGGGCTTTGTGTCATTCCATCCCAATACGATCTCCGGGTAATAAGGGTGTGCCAGCTCCTGTTCGAGTTCCTTAAAAAAGAGCGGTGCGTCCCCAAAGTAAACGTCCTCTGCGGTCAAAAGATGGCGAATCAAGGCGGCTACTTGCCGGGCCTTGGTTGCTATCGCCGACAGCCGCAACGGATGCCATGGAGTAACAATGGCGGTGACTCTGCCTCCTTCTACGAAAACAGTCCCGATTCCTAGAAGTGGGCGAAGGATCGTTGCGCGATTTCTGTCTCCCTTGGCGCTCCTGCAAACGGCTTCAAGCAATGTGCCGAAATCCTCAGCCTGTTTGACCAAGAACTCACAGGATACCCCATCCTCAACAAACCCTTTGATTGCGCTCTTGTAAGATTGTTGGAAAGCGTGAAAACGTTCCTTTAAATCTGACGCAACCTCTTCGGATATGAATCCTTGTTCGCAAGCATTGCAGACGTTTTCCGACCAGATAAGCGCGATATCGTTTTCCTTCTTATAGGTGGGAACGAATGAACCCCTATCTTTTCCAAAAGCAGGATAAAGCGTGCGAACATTTCCGAGATCAAGAGATTGGTATCGACCCTTTCCGCTAACCGGCTCCCGGTTTACTTGGCTGGCAACTAACGGATGGTCCGCAAGACGAGACCAATCACTCGGGAGTTCGCTAGCGATAGCGTTTGAATTGTATTTCCAGACGAGTTGCTTGGATACCGTCTCTGTCGTGCCATTTGAAAGCTCGATCTCCAATTCTAGGAAAAACCTCAGATGGAGAGCGGATTTTGCCACCGAACGGTTCACAAAGGGCTTTGCAGCCGTTCTCCATTGGGTCGTCAGCGCCTCAAAATTCATCAAGTCCCCGACGTCCCACGACACCCGATTGCCGAACAACTCCTTCAGCCCGCGATAACGCCTGGCAAAGAACAGCCCAGCATCTTCGTTCACGTCCTTGATATCTTTTTTTGTTCGCCGGTCGGAAGTGATTTTCAATCGCCGCTTTGACGACGTTGTATCTTGGTCAAAGAGCCATTCTAAGCAGAGCGCAATTCCTAGCAGGAAGTCCTCGGTTTCAACAGGCGTTCCGAAAACAAACCGATCCCATTTTGCTTTCAGTGCCGGCTGTTCCTTGAGTTCATTCCGGTGCTGCCGATAGAAATCCTCATCTTCATCCTGCGCGTCGCTTCTGGGATTTTCGCTCAGTCTGCCGAGATACTCGCGTTCGTCATCAGTAAGAAGGCTTGGCTCACGTTCATCATAAAATTCGAGCGTTGCCTTACCGAGATTAAACCTCTCCTTTTTCAGTCCGTCAAAAAGGGGTTTCACCAGCTCCCATTCACAAAGAGCTAAATCCGCAGCTTCTCTATTCCAGCCACTTTTCGCAGAAACGAAGGCTTTAATGGTCGGGTGAATCGTTTCGGGTATGGAGTCCTTGACCCTCTCAAACGCCAAATTCAGATCGTCTTCTAGGAGAAGTAATTGTGTTGGGGTCTGCTTCACCAGATAGCAAGCGCGTTTCCTCACGGCTTGCGTATAGAGTGCTTTCCACTTCGAAGCATACCCGGCTGTTTTTGGATTCAGGCTACGGAAGAAAGCGGTGTCTCTGGGAATGTGCAGAGCCGGAAGCGCGACACCAAGGGCCGAGATAACCGGATGTCCTTCCTCAATGGCTTGGCGAGTTCCCAATACGTATTCAGCAAACCATTCCAATGCGAAAGACCTCACCTCGAGAAGGGACTGCAATGCCTTTATCCACCACTCTTGGTGCTGCTGAATAATCGGAAGTTCGTCCGCAGCAAGAATGACCCACAACTCTGGATGAGCAAGAAGTTGCGGTGCTCCAATGGGGACCAATTCTTTGAGCGACTGCTCCTCGTCATCCCCCGTGTTCGCTACCAAGAGCACCGATTTTTCGCATGCTGCATTGCGGAAATAAGTCGTGCGCTCCGACGTTAAGATTTCCTGTGGAAGGTCGTGATTGCCTACGAAATGGATGGGCAACTTAATTTCGACGAGTGGAGCCAATGTCGCATCCGCTAAAATTGCTTTTGCGACAGCGGCTGTTTGGTCTGCTGTTAGGCAATCAAGAAGATATCTTGCCGTCCCAAGCATATCTTCGCCCGCAATGCGCTCGCGGAGGTAATAAGCCGCAACTTTGCCGATAAGTTCGTTAGTAGTCATTTTACGTCCGTGTAGTAAGGATTGATGACATAGGCACACCCATCAGACAATCGACGGAGAAGCCCGAGACCACCCAACCGTTGTTCCAGTCGGCGCGAGTTCGCTTGGAAATATTTCTTCTCAAACTCATCCACGACCCGTTCGGCTTCTTTTTCTCCGAACACAAAGCCGTATCGCTGATATAGCCGGTCAAGAAATTGCTGAAGTTCTACGCGTTTGTCTACGTTGGCGAATAACAAGGTTTTGAGAAGGCTATCGGTTGGAGCGTAGCGGAGTTTCACCGTGCCGCGCCTGGAGACGAGCCCGATATCGCGCCCATAGTTCCGGTGGATATTGGCAACGTGTTGTCGATGTCGCTTCATTGCATCCCGCCGAAGAGTCGCCAGAAGTTGTTGCGGATCGTTTGGACCATCGTAATTTTCATTCCATCGCACCCGGTCGCTTAGAATCGCTTTGCACTTCTCAAATGAGCCGGATTCGGTTAGCGCATGCTGCCAATCTGCCGATGATTCAATGGCGGAGATGAAAGCTTCGACCGCTTGAGCGGGAAGAAGATTGTTTTCCTGGTACAGGTTACAGGAAACCTCACGCACGAGCGTTTTCTTGGGGGCGACAACCTCGCACACGAAGCTAACGGGCTTGTCTACACCCATCCATTGGCGCGAAGCCGTCAATTGGTATTTAAGCAAGTGCAGTCCCGCAAGAGTAACGAGATGAGGGAAGACATCGAAGCCGGGAATTCTGAGCCGCAAGATCGCAAGCCAGTCTTCCGCCAGTTCGTCGAAACAAGAGTGGCTCTGGTAGGGCAGAAAGGCATTCGCCCGCTCGCTGCCAATAGACTCGTCATCGGCTGGTTGCAAACACTTGATTATTGAATCCCATGTTGAATCCGTTGCCAAAAGACGCCCCTTGAGCGCCTCCAGCAATTCCTGTTTCCGCTGAGCACGGCACAGCATGAGATAGAGCAACTCTCCGGTTCTTCCGAAGAAACGCCGGTCATTGGTGATCGCATTGTTATCCAGGTCTTCGTAAAGACAGCCCTTCCCATAGGGAAATACGAACTTGGACGTCCATCGTTTGTTGCTGTCCATTTCAAGGCTGGTGGAACGCACCAGTGAAACGATTTCACAAAACTCCTCAAAGGAGTGAAAATGATCCCGCAGATAGCTGAAATCCGGTTGCCCAATGCCCGTCGCCCCGGACGTCATCTTCTTTTGCCATGCTACCCAACGGCCCGTGTCAGTCGGGTTGTTTTGGCGAATTTCGTCAAGATACGGATTATTGAACAGGATATTACGCAGATGTAGCCGATGCGCTGCCCGATATTTCAATGTGTTCAGCCCATTTGCCTCTGAAAAAGCCAAATCCTTTTCCAGTTGGTGATGGAAGACGTTCAAAAATTCCAGGAAAACCATCCAGGGTGATTGTTCGTCGTAAAGCCGGTGGCCCCAAATTGCTTCGTCCACCCACATCGAAGACGACTGGTCGAAATTTTCCGGAGGCGGCAGTGGTTGAGGGAGGTTTGTCATGGGACGATTTCAACAAAGCGGGGATCGGGCATTCCTTGATCGGTCAATCCCAACAAATTCAGCCCAATCGCCGAGCCACCAGTTGCTTGCTCCTGGGCTTGACGCTTGGCCTGGGCCGCAATAAGGCGACTCTTCAAGGCCAGCAGGTCCTCATAGCATTCCTTTGAAAAACTTGCCGGAAGTGCCCCTTCGGAAGCAATCCGCGAAAGAAACTCATAGCGGATCAGGGTAAGCGGAAAATCGACGGACATGTCTGGCGCAAAGAAGACCGACAGAATCACCCTTCCGTTGGACTCATCATAACGCAGAACAATCTTCTCACCCTTGCTGGGATCGACGGACACCCGGTCGATAAGAATCCGGCTCACTTTCGCCTGAGAATAGTTGCCACTGGTGGCCAAATACAGCTCCCGGTCGCTGTTGATGAACATCCCGGTGAAAACGCGATTCAGCCCCTTTACCATGCGGGTCAAAATGGGACGTATCACGGCTTCTCCTCGCATGAGAACGCCGAGAACCGAGTCCAAGTATTCCCCGGCAAATCGGAAAACTGTGAGGCTCCACAAATTCAATTCCTTTTCCGCCTCTTTTGGAATCTTGAAAAACAACCCGCGGCGCTGGCTAACGAGCATCTGCAAAAACTCTTGCGATTTCTTCTCATCCTCATCGGTGCCTTCGATATATTCCCGCTTGGCTGCGTAATACCTCGGATCGGCCCCGTAAAAATCATCCCTGGCAATCAATTCGTCGAAGTAGCCGCCCAGATATTCATCATCCTCCCCGAAAATAAGGATGTTATCTACACGGTTCGTCGTCTCATACCCAATCTGGAACCGTTCGAAGTAATCAAAAATCGTAATCGTCTGTCGCCGGATATCAGACACGTTTCCGCCAAAGATGTTGTTGTAGAGACTCGCCTTTGACACGGTGCCATCCGCAATCACCTTTGGCACATCCGATGGCACCATGAGATGATCCTTTACGTCGGGATGGCCGAGCACTGCGTTTGTTAGCAGGAGAAGGATTTGTCGGATGGGAACATGGAGCCCGTTATGATCGCAAAGTTCCAAGAGCGACCGTAGCCGGGCCTGAACCAATGGGGCTTGGAGCAACTCATAGTTGTGGCGAATCGGACAGCGCGGGCCGAATACGTCGTTTTCGCCTGGTAGCGATTCCCGAAGCTCGTCCCAGCCCGGATGAGCTAAAAATGCCTCAATGGCCTTGTCGAAGAGTTCTGCGGAACTCGCTCGGCTAAGGTTGAAGAATTTTAGCCTAACGCCAGGCTGTTCCTGCCGATCTTCGATCAGCATATCCTCAAAAACGTCGCGAGCCCTCTTTACAGCCTCGGTCTCCTTCAATCGTCGCCAGGTTTCCACGAGTTGGCCGTCATTAGCCGCGATCACAAATACCTCGTCGGCATCCGGGTCGAATAGCGATTTGCAGAAACGTTGCAACAGTTCTTCTTTCTCCGGCTCCCATTCCGCCCCACGCTGTGGAGCCCAACCGCTTAAATCGCGGATGAAGTGAATCTTCACAGGCCGATAGAGCGCCGGATTCTCAGAATCAGGCCACTCCACCCGATCCTTCGGGTAATAGAATGTCAACGTGAGGTAAGGATTATCGGATCCCCAATCTTCCTGACACCCATTGAGAGCCTTCCACAACTGCCTACATAAGTGCGTCTTCCCATCGCCCGCAGTCCCTGTGAGAATCACCGAAACAGGATCAACGGTTGTCCTATCGAAGCAACCAACGATCCGCGGCTGCATCGGGTGCTCAAACAAAATGGGCGCAATGCCTTGCCTCCGAGCCGATCGCTGGATCGTCTCGTCGTACATATTGTCATTACGAGAGACGGGGCCGTAGTGACGGAGAAATTGAATCCATCGTGATTCTTTCATTTTCCTAATTC
>Ga0118677_10010153_pt1 | contig 14484 bp, 10 predicted proteins | sample AliMusrvi5mmetaG_FD_86154 | JGI IMG/M metagenome (GOLD analysis project Ga0118677, IMG submission 86154) | reverse complement strand
CAACGGCACGGCGGCGTTGTTCCTGTCGTTGGTGGCGCTCGACGTCAAACCCGGGGACCGCATCCTGACGACGCCGATGACGTGGATTGCCACCGCCGCGGCCGGGGTGACGCTCGGGGCGGAGGTGGACTTTGTGGATATAGACCCGGTGACCTGCAACCTGGACCCGGCGCAACTGGAAGCCAAGATCACTCCCAATACCAAGGCGATCCTCCCGGTGCATCTCTATGGCCAATGCTGTGACATGGACGCGATCCTGGCGATTGCCAAGCGGCACGGAGTCGCGGTGGTGGAGGATGCGTGTCATGCCGTTGGCGCCGAATACAAGGGGCGCAAGGCCGGCAGCATGGGGATCACCGGCTGCTTTAGCTTCCACGAGCAGAAAAATATTTCGACCCTCGGCGAAGGCGGGATGGTTGTCACCAATGACCCCGCCGTGTTCGAGCGAGTGGCACTCTACCGCTCGCACTGCACCCGGGTCTATGGCCACAGCACCAAATACTGCTCGCTGGACGAAACACGCCTTCCGATGGGCCAACGGTTCTGGTGGCAGGACTTCGACGACTGCGGCTATAACTTTCGCATGACGGATGTGCAAGGCGCAGTGGGTGTCGTGCAGTTGCGGAAACTCGATGCGCTCAACCAGCGCCGCATCGACAACGCCGCATGGCTGTCTGCCGGCTTGCGCGACATTCCAGGCATAACGCTGCCGACCGTCAAACCGGGCTGCAAACATGTCTTCCACCTTTACCCGGTGCAGATCGACCCCGTGAAGTTCGGCCGCACCAAAGATGACTTCATCTGGGCGATGCTCCACGAGCGGGGCATCAAAGTCGGCACTCATTACACACCCTTGCACTACACCACAGCGTTCCAGAATCGCGGCTTTCGGAAAGGCCAGTTTCCGGCCGCCGAAGCCGTGGCCGAACGCCTGGTCACCCTGCCCATCAACCCCCGCCAAACCCGCGAAGCGCTCGATTACCTGATCGAGAGCATCCAGAATCTGCGCCGTGGGTAGCGCCGCTTCGGCCAGCAGCAGTTTGGAACCATTATCGCCCGGCCAAACGTCCTGGCGCTGGCGGGTTCTTCTGGCGACCTACCTCGGTTACGGCGGCTATTATCTCACCCGCAAGACCTTCACGATCTGCAAGACCACCATCGCCCATGATTTCGGGTGGAACCTCGGCGACACCGCGCACATCTGGACCGCCTACCTCGTGGCCTACATGGTCGGCATGTTCATCAACAGTTTCGTTGGCCGCCGGTGGGGGCCGCGCCTGCTGCTGCTGGGCGGGCTCAGCCTCTCGCTCCTGTGCAATGTGATCTTCGGCTTCGCCAACTCCTTTGCCACATTCCTCGTGTTCATGTTCTTCAACGGCCTGTTGCAGGCCAGCGGCTGGCCGGGGAGTGTCGGGGCGGTTTCCCACTGGCTTCGACCGGCCGAGCGCGGCACGATCATGGGGTTTTGGTCCACGAACTATCTGTTTGGCAACATGCTGGTCAAATCCCTCGGCGGTTTCCTGCTCGGAACCTGGGGCTGGCGTTGGTCTTTCTGGGGCTGCACCCTGCTGAGTTGCGGGGTGTGGTGGCTTCTCTTTTTCTGGCAACGCAGCCGCCCGGAGGATGTGGGCCTCAAGCGGATCGTCGCGGAGACGCCATCCGAAAAACACGCCGTGCAGGCATCGCAGGCTGAGCGCGTGACGCTCAAGCAATATGCCCAATTGGCCTCGAACCCGATCATCCTCGCCATGGGAGCAAGTTACTTTTGCATCAAGTTCATTCGGTATGCCCTCGACTCCTGGCTGCCCGCGTTCCTGAATATCCAGGGACTCGAGGTCGCCCGCGCGAGCTACTACTCGCAGGTCTTTGATTTCGCCGGCCTGGGCGGAGTGGTCCTGGCCGGCTGGGCGCTTGACCGCTGGTTCAAAGGCAACTGGGCCGCGGTCTGCGCCGTCATGGGGCTGGGCGTGATCGCGGGTTACCTGGCCGTCATCTGGTTGGGCGGCAGCCCGGTTTCCGTCGCGATCTGCTTCGGTTTGGTCGGCTTCATGCTCTACGGGCCGGACACGCTGCTTTGCGGCGCGGCCTCGGTTCAAGTGGCAGGCGAGAAAAACGCCGTGGCAGTGGCGGGGCTGGTCAATGGCCTGGGCAGTATCGGCTCGGTTCTGCAGGAACAGGTCATCGGGTGGCTTGTCCGTGGCGACGTCCGGGTGGGAATACGCAATAGCAATCTCCTGGCCCTCTCCGTGAGCATCGTCATGACCTGCCTGCTCGCAGTAATTGCCTGGCGGCTCCACACCATTGCGTCAAAGCACCACGACATAAGGAAAAAAGATTTTGACAGCAGCCCATCAATGGGCAAATAAGAAGGATGTGGGCTTATGCACTAGCTTAGATTTAATTCAAAAATGGCTAAATGCTGTCTCCCAGATCCCCTTGGATTCAGCGCTGCGTCAGGTGCCAATAATGGGTAAGGTGAGTGCGGACAAAAGTAAAAATAAGAACGCTCAAGGCCCCTCATTTCATGGAACTTTAGAGAATCACCCTGTCTGGGCGGTTCTATGGAACTCTGCGGTAGGGAATGATGGCCTGCCTGAAAAGTCCAAATATGATGCTTATCGAAGCCTTCAGGGGCTCCTACTGTCATCCTTTAATAGCCGTCCATATCTAAATTCAGATAATGTTCATTTTCAGCGCTATGTTGAGGCTGGCCTTCTTTTGCGCAAGATTCAGAAACCCGAGCGAAGCGGCGAATTAGTACGTTGGTCTCGAATTGGTAAAACTTTCGCAGCTGCCCATGATTATTTTTCTCAAATGCATAGCGAGAGCGAGAACGATAAGCAAGGGTATGGGGCGCTTGCAGATCTTATAAGTGATGCCTATGGCTCCAAAAGACCTTCGGTTTTTAAAGATCGACCCCTGGGAGCCGGCAAGGGCAGAAAAAAACCCAAAATAGATGAGGATCCTCCAGAAGTTTTTAGCAAAGAGGACGTGGTAGTTCAGGCGAAGCCCCCCGAGGACTTTAGTGAAAGGGATTTTGAATTCCCATTTATTGTTGTTAAGGGAGATATCCCGCCTCCCAGAATTGTGTCGATTGCTCCTGATGAGGAAGAACTTAAAGAAATTTGGGAGTCCGGGCATCATCCCGGGGAATTCACCATCCCCGATGAGATTTTGTTCCCAGCCGAGGAATTTTTTGATCCCCCAGATATTGCTGGAGAAAAAGGTAAGTTACCGCCGCTCGCCTCCATTTACGCAGCCGCTCATGGAAGATATAAGGGGATGCTGATGTCGGCACAGGCGTTTAAGACTCGTCTTAAGCGCCCCCATGTCGCTCTTATGGTGAAATTTCTCAACATTTTGGAGGGTCTAGCACTTACCTATAAAACCCCTCCGGCTGGCAAAGAGGCGGAATATAAATTAATTCGAGAAACAGTAAAGCTGTGTGCGGTTGCGATTGTGACTGGATCACAGTTGAAAGATGCAGCGCATTTACTTGGTTTTGATACTGTAGATCGTCTGCCAGAGGATTGGACGCTTGCCTATTCATCCTCACTTAATGGTGTGTGGTTACGCCCATACTTGCCTCCTGTAAGAGATCCTCGCACTCTAGAAATTTTTGGCAAGCAGATGTTGACCCATCCCCGTCTAGGTTTTTCAGATATTTGGGGTGTTGGCAAAGGTCTCCCCAGTAAGCCAAATGACAAATGGTTCGAGCGCGATCTTGCGGAATATGAGCAATTATTCAATGAAGTTATACGAGAAAAGCTCCTGAATGCGGGCATTTCCAAATTTTGGGCAAATCACGACCGAATTGGTGATCTCATCCCATTGTGGTTTCATGGATTAGAGGAGCGGGAGTTACTGCGTAACTGCGCCATTTTCGGTAGAGCTTCGAACCAGGCCGACACTCAAAGACACTACGTTGCTTTAGATCGCGAAGTACTAAATCAATATTACTGCAATGCAATGAGTCAGCTCTGGTATGAAATGACCAAAGTTGGGTTGATAACGAGTGGGCTTTTTTCTTTGCAGCAAGAAAGATCGGTTATTCCCGAATCTCTGACGGGAAATGATTTTTCCCCTAAACCAGAAAATATCAAATTGATCTTAGCCAAGTTGCAAGCGCAAATTGAGGAGCACAGCACATCCAGCCCTTATGAGCACCACAACTTGGTAGCAGCCTATATTGGAATAGTCTTGGGGATCGTGACTGGATTTCGAGATGTCCGCACCCCGATCTTAGATTTAACCTTGATCGACCCCGAAACAGGTTTTATGTCGATGCAAGAAAAGGACACAGATGATGCTAGTCATGCTCGCTTAGTCTGGATTCCTCCCCAAGTGCGGGTATGTGTTGATCAATATTTAGAGCACCTTAAAAAGCTTTGGCCGCTACTCCCAGAAAATGAACCTAAGGTATTGCTGGTAAAGGCCACTAAAAATCGGGATCGACAAGGAATGGGAGTTAAAGAGTTCACACTCTCACTGGAGAAAACGCTCTTCTTTTTTGAGGAGAAAAAAGAAGGGTGGTTTGCCAAAGAGTTCTCTGGCTTTTCTCATCAGGCGATTTTAAATGGGGTGAGTAAGAATATTTGGGCTATTTCCAATACTGGTCGCCACTATGCGGCAACTAGCTTCTTTAATGCCAAAGGCAGTCATGCCACGATCAACAGTACTTTTTTGGGCCATTGGGGTCTAGGTGAATCCGCCTGGCTGCCCGATTCAGGATTTGATCCTTACCAATTTCGCCAAGTAATAGAGCCAATTATTAGGGCTATGCTTGCTGAAATTGAATTTAAGCCGATTCGGTTTTAGACAATGCAAACGGTTTCTGAAAATCCTGCTCCAAAGCTTAATGCGCCTCCATTACCGCAGGATGCCAATATTTGGATTGGCTGGTCTCATTTATTTACTCCCGAGCCATTTCGGGACTTGGCTAAATCACACATTACCGAGACCGCATTAAAAGTAGGGGAGATTCCCGCTACCCATCTATGGCTATTTGAGTGTATTTATTTGACTAGCCCACAGATTCTTTCTGCAGTAGGTCTTAATAAGTTTCATGTGGATCCTATCGGGCTTGATGCGCTTCTCGCAACCATTCGGGAGCTTGCCCCGCCAAAAAGAGGGTTTGCAATTAGTAGACGATTTTTGGAGGTGATTGAAGCTGGAAATAATTCTGAGCGGTTTGATATGGCTATTCCGTATCTTCCCATTCCAATGTTCGATGATCCTGCATCGCCATTTATTCATAAGAATATGGAGCACTTAGCAAAAGTACATCCCCTCATAACCGCTTTTCATCAATCGCTTGAAGATAATTCAGAATTACATCTTCATGCGCAGTGGGGTAGGGTCATACTCTCGGCGATGATTAATGGGGCTTTAATTCAGACGAGTTTTCTAAAGGCTTTGCCAGGGTCTTTATTAACGGCAGAGTCCGATTTGCGTTGGCTGGTCTTATTGCCAGGTGATGGCAAAAAAGACTCGGGACCGATAGTCCCTAGGCGCTGGTTTCCTGATCCGCTTACTCGTTTACTGTTGGCAAACATGAGGCCAGCCTCTTTGATTGAAATATCACATCTTGGGAGAAGGCAGTCAGAGCAGATTTATTTTTTAATTTTGGCTTACGCAAAGGAAAGAGGTTTTCAGCTGCTATTGCCAACAACAATCGGCAAGATTTTACTGGGACTCAAAACCCGCCTTCATTTACACCTTCCTCCTTGGCTAGTCAGCTACGCCAACAATGATTTTTCTAGCGTTTCCCTGCCAGACTGGTCTTGGCATCGTTTCAATAATGCCCCGACTGAAATGGTGGAAATACTCACCAAGCGTCCGTCACTCGGGCCGGAGCGCCGACCCCGAGAGGAGCATGGGGACCCCGAAGAAAATGATGTGCAGGACAAAGCCACCTGGCCTTTGCAGTTAAGGAGTCTAGGCGCGGCAATTCTGGCCAATGAGGGTGACCTACTAAAACGGGTGGGTCGCTGGCAAAAAGAAGATGCGCTCAATCGATTGCCTAGCGTTAGTCTGCTCGGGGAATGGCTATCAGAGCACGTTCTTAAAAAAGTAAGGGGGCGACATCCCTTGAGTAAACATACTGTTTACAAAAATCTTAACTGTATTGGAGGTCGCTTGGTTGGACAGTTGGGGGAAATGGATTTAACTCAACTGGGAAGCGAGACTGCCTACATTGAAATCTACAGAAACGCACTTGATAACACTCCATCGATAGGTGCACGCCGAACGGTAGCGCATTCCTTGAAATCGCTTCATGAGTATTTAGTCGAAAAATATAAAGTAGCCGAAATTGATGAGAGTGGCATCTTCAATGTATCGGGAGCAAGTCAAGGCATGGTCGATGCCAATATAGTGAGCGTCGATACTTTTTATAGGGCGATGAAGTTTCTTAATAGTGATGCCAAAAAAAGAGTTGGCAAAAGGGTTGCTGAGCAACTTGCAAAGATTGCCGAACTAGGATTTTTTGGTGGTCTGCGACGATCAGAGGTTGTTGGGTTAACACTAGGTGATCTTGAAGTTGTTGCTAAAGATTTGGATAAAGGGTCTCTCCCTGATGCCTGGCTTGAGGTTGCTGATAATGCACTCAGAAATCTAAAGACAAAAGCAGGACATCGACTAATACCGCTAACTATTTTGGCTCCTGAGGGGGTGCTTACGAGGCTCTTGAAATGGCATTCCACTAGAATTAAAGAGGAGGCTGGTAACTTAGGTGCGTATTTATTTCCCGATTTCGTAAAAGAGGGCAAAGCCAATCCTAAGGATCAACGTTTAGATTTAATTACCAATGCATTGCAAAAGATGGCAGATGATGAAACTTTGCGCTTTCATCATCTGCGCCACAGTTTTGCCACTCGCCTAGCATTTGAAATGTGGTTAGCTGATCAACCGCTAGAGAGAAATTATCTGCCAAAATGGTTTATGCCTGCAAAGCATAATAAGAAGCGCTTTACGCCATTTATACTAAAAGATCTGCGTCGTGGAATGCTTGGCGATGCCCAGACTAATCGCCGATCGATGTTACAAGTTAGCTTATTGATGGGGCATACCGATCTAATTATTACTTTGGGTTCCTATATCCACTTATCAGATTTTATTTTGGGCAGAATGGTCTACCGCATCGCTCCAAAACTTAGTGATAAAGCTCTACAAGCTTTGAGCAGCTACTCAGAGTCACACCTTGTCCTCCTATCAAAAAAAATTGAGAAGTATGAGAATTCGCAGTATATAAACGGTGAACTGCTTGACCGTATAACTGACCGCGCCGTATTAAAGGGAAGCCACGCTGTTAAGGTCGTCGAAACGCTCGGTATTGATTATCAAGTTCCAACTCCCGTCATTTCACCAAAAGGGGGCTTGGAGAGGTTGGAGCACATTGCCAATGCATTAAATTCATTGACTAGCGCCTCTGCGGTTAATGATCAAAGGTTTGATCAGGTTGCGTTTGAATTTGGTTTGCCAAAAGCAGATCTAGAAAAATGGTTTTCTAAACAAAAAACATTGCCCGCTACTTTATTTAATCTAAATCCGGCTTCAACAAAGGGATCGCAGTTGCCACGGGGGGAGATTGATTTACTTGCGGGGGATGCCCACATCTCCTTTGCAAAAAAGACATTTCAAGTATTAAGTGCTCTCTACAGTAAGCGAACGGAGGCTTCCGGCAGAGATCTCACAACTCAAAAACACGTTCGTGAGTTTCTCGATAAATATCCTGAAATCGCAGACTCCGGATCTTATTTATCTGTTCAAACCAGCTCCCTTGCAGATGCTAAAAAATGGCTTTGGTTTATTAAGGAAATGGGAATGTCGCAGGCAGTTGTGATTAATCATGACAGCACCAAGGTCGCCAATAGCTCTTCTCAAAAAATTCAAATTGCCTATTGGAAAAAAGGTTTAAATTGCGAGCAGATTACTGATTCTGGAGTAACCACTTTAGAGGCTGCTCGAGGGCGAGTTCAGATCGATCTGAAGTTGAGTGCCATCACTAATCCCAAGGAGAAATATACAAAAGTAACTGCTTTGTATGGGGTTAGATTTGTGCTGGCAATGATTTCAGTAGTTGGGCCATCTTTGCTGTTGGAATAGTAGACATTTGAAATCCTTTGAGCATATGGAATTCTGATGAGAAAAATCAGGCATCCCATTTATATGATTGATGCCCCCAAAGACTCACTCGCCTAAATAATTTTCATTATTGTTGATATGGCTAATGTATTGATGCTCGGCATACCCCATCAATTGTGTGTATTTGCTTATTGTTAAAACAGCTTTAAAGCCTATTTGCACATTGCGGTCAAAGGAACCACTTGTAATTATTTAAAAGGGCCACCCATTGCGATCCAAAAGAAGGGCGTAACTCATATTCGGCGACTCCTTTTAAACCATTGCAGACACTCAAAAGAGGCTATTTTTAGGGGATTGACCGGCCGAGTCCGGCCACTAAGAGGCGGTAATGACTCTCTAAATTAAGGCTTCAAGATACGAAGTTCAAGATCCAATCAATTGAGTAAAAGCCGGAACTCTCGAGCAATGGATAAAAGAGTGCTGCTGCATAAGATGCGAATGCAAATTAAATAACCTTCAATAAGGGTTATTACCCACTAATTAGCGTGGCGATGTTAAAAAGTGTAATTTTCGAGTGCTATCATCAGCAGTGACTATAATTTTTATAGGTAATTGCCTGGGATAAAAAGGGAAATAAATGCGAATTATGATTCGCTCATCATTGGTATTTGCAATGATATTAATAACTACGGGTTGTGTCTCCACTTACACCGAAAACCGCCTAATAGATCCAAATGTAAAGCTCTCACGTGCCAATCCCGTGATTATCGCTACACCAGATAATGGTAGGTATGGGCCTACAGAATATGCCTCATCTGGAAGAATGACTGCGGACGCGATTAAATCGGCCTTCATTCCTTTTGCAGCCGATGTTTTAGTGCTACCGGCATGCAAAAATCTCTTGTGCCTAAAATCAGAGGCCAAAGAGCGTGCCATATATTTTGTTGTTCCTGAGATTACCCATTGGGAAGACCGAAATACAGAGTGGTCTGGTATTCCAGATAAGATTGAAATAAAGATATCTGTATTTGATAATAAAGATATTACGCCAGTTGCCTCTGTTTTGATTTCGGGTAAAAGTAAGTGGGGAACATTTGGAGGAGATCATCCACAAGACTTGCTTCCAGAGCCTATATCTAAGTTTATAAAGAGTCTCTATTAATTTTTAAACTATGAATGCGCCTGTTATGAATAAATCAGCATTAATTGAAATGCAAGAGCTTCTTCAAGAACGTCTTGGAATTGATAGAGAAAAAGTAACGCCTGAAGCGTCATTGGTAGATCTTGGCATTGATTCGTTAATGCAGATTGAGCTACTTTTCGATTTTGAAGACAAATATAAAGTTAAGATACCTGATACCTCATCTAGACCAACAACAATTGGTGAGCTGCTTAAGATTATTGAGCCATTTATGTCTAAAGACTAACCCCTCAGTTTTTATGATGAAAAGACGGGTGGCTATTACAGGTGTAGGATTAATTGATCCCCTGGGTATATCAATGGAGAGCTTCTTTGCGCGCACCTTAAAAGGTGAGTCATCCATTAGGTATTACACCACCCAGGACATTCCTGTCCCAATTGCCATTCCTGCTGTCCAGTGTTTGAATTTCAATGCCGATGAAATTTTAGGAAAACAAAGAACCATCCTAATGGATAGGTTTTCTCAAATGGGTGTGTGTGCCGCATTTGAAGCCTGGACGAATGCTCAATTTGATATCAACGATAAATCCCACAAGCCTGATTTTGGCGTTTCGTGGGGTACAGCCCTTGGGGGGACTCGTATTTATGAGCATGGCCTACGGGAGATGTGGCTCAACGGGAAAGAGCGACTCCCCCCTATTGCCGTTGTGATGGGAATGAATAATGCCTGCTCATCTCATATCGCTATACAGCTGGGATTGGGTAATTCCTGCTTGTCGTATACCGTAGCCTGCTCATCTGCATCTTCAGCGATAGGGGAAGCCTATAGACGTATTCGAAATGGTGATGCTAAGGTCATGATTGCCGGAGGTTCTGATACCCCATTAATTTATGGCGTTATTAGGGCGTGGGAAGGAATGCGAGTTCTTTCTCCAGGGGATGAGGCTTCATCACCCGGTGCATGCAGGCCTTTTGATAAGACTCGCTCAGGCTTGGTTCTTGGTGAGGGTGCTGCTGCATTAATTTTGGAGGATTGGGAGCATGCCAAATCGAGAAATGCACCGATTCTTGCGGAGTTGGCTGGGTATGGATCTAATTGTGACCATATTAATTTAGTAAAACCAGATGCCAATGGTCAAATTGCAGCAATTACCTTAGCGCTAGATGAGGCAGGTCTTAAGGCTGGAGATATCGATTATGTAAACGCACATGGAACAGCAACCATTGAAGGCGATCCCATTGAGATCGATGCACTCAGAAAAACTTTCGGAACTCACGCAAAAAATATCGCCGTGAGCTCAACCAAGTCTAGCCATGGGCATCTGATGGGAGCGTCAGGAGCAATCGAAGCAGTTATTACCGCTCTAGCAATTAAGAGGGGGGCCATTCCTCCTACGGCTAATCTGAAGGCGGTTGAGCCGGAGTGTGAAGGTGTGCGACACATTCAGAGTGGTAATGAGAATAAGATGAGAATCAGGGCAGCCCTTTCTAACTCATTTGCATTCGGAGGAAGTAACTCAGTCTTGGCCTTTAAGTCAGTTGAATAATTGCAGCTTAACTAAATAAAAATAGCAATGACAAACTGGTCAAATTCATTTGATATAAAGAGCTGGGCAGCCTGGAGTCCGTTATTAAGAACCAAAGAAGATTGGGTTGCTTGGGCCGCTAACCCATTCCCTCCGGTGGGAGGGGAATTTCCGAAGATAGAGGCGATGCAGCCGATCAATAGAAGGAGATTAAAAAGGCTCGGTAGTCTTGCTTTGGATCCAGCCTATAAAATGCCGGAAAACCCAGGTCCACTAATATTTTGTAATAAATACGGTGAGCTAGATAGATGTTGTGCATTACTTAAAGAGCTCAATGAAACTGGCGCAATTCCACCGCAATCTTTCAGCTTGGCAGTACACAATGCAATCCCCAGTCTATATACGATCGATAAAAAAATTAATTCAAACGTAATAGCCATTTCTTCGGACTCAGGCATTTTATCTGCTCTTATTGAGGCTCATGGTCTATTTGCCAGTGGAGAATCTACTGTGCGAATTATTGTGGTTGAAGAGGAGGTCCCAGCTCCTTATGAACGGTATACAAATTTTCCTAATGAGTCTTATGGATTTGTAGTTGATGTTGCGCCAGGCTCCCAATTTAGGGTGGGATTTTCAGCAGAAAAAAAGAAAAGCGATAGTCGGGAGCCGATCTCAATAAATCTGAATGTACTGCGTTTCATACTAAACAGAGAATCTGAATTTTCTGAAGTGATCAATGGGGTTAACTGGCAATTGAGGAGAGGCTGATTGTTTAATCGTTATTGGCTCATCTTTGCCACTGGACTTTCATTTACGATCTTTGGTATTTTCGGGGTAATAATTACCATTATCTTATTGCCAATTCTCTGGCTGACTCCAGATAGTCTTTATCGTCAAAAGTTAGGTAAAAAATTTCTAAAGCAATGCTTCAAAAGTTTTTTATGGGGAATGCAGTTTTTTGGAGCTATCGGAGTAAAAACTGAACATTTAGATCTTCTAAAGCCGGGTGGCACTTTAGTCCTTGCCAATCATCCTAGCCTGATTGATGCCGTGATAATAATGGCTTTAATTGAAAACCCAGACGGCATCATTAAATCGAGTTTATTTAATAATCCCAGTATGTATGGGTTGGCAAAATTTGCTGGATTGATTCGCAATGAAGAGGGGCCGGATTTAATTCGGAAGTCTATAGAATCCATAAGAAATGGCAATAACCTGTTAATATTCCCCGAGGGGACTAGGACTATAGATTTGGCGAAAGTTTCCTTTAAGCGGGGTGCGGGATATATAGCTGTAAGAGGTAAAATAAACATAGTCCCGGTTTTTGTATTTCTATCAGAACCAGCGCTTCGAAAAGGGGTACCGTGGTATAGGGTACCGAGTAAAAAACCCATTTTTACTATATCGGTACGTCCTGAAATTAATACACAGGCAATTGCTAATTGCAGTGGTGATTTAATCCTGGAGTCAGAAGAATTGACTCAATATTTAGAAGATTTTTTTATGTGTGAACTTGGTTGATATGCAAGATCTAGAATTAGAGATTAAAGAGTTAATTATTGAGTGTTTGAATTTAGAGGATCATCGGCCTAATGATATTGAGGTTGATGCGCCGCTATTTGGAGACGGTTTAGGCTTAGATTCAATCGATGCTCTTGAGCTTGGGGTGGCACTTCAAAAAAAGTATGGCCTAACCCTAAATAATGTAACAAAGACAGAAAATAAATACTTCTATTCAGTTGCTACGTTGGCTAAATTTGTACAGGAAAGTAGAACAAAATAAGCAGATAGATATCTTCAGGGGATATTGATAAAGCCCTTAATTAAAGTGACTGAGATCGATGGAATTTTTATTAGCTTTACTTCTGCCAATTTCATTCTGGATTTTTAAATGGTTAGAAATTCCATTTTGGTTTGCTGGTCTATTCTTACTGCCTATAGTTTTCTTAAATAAAAATCGCTACTGGGGAAGGCTCATTGCATGGCCCGCATTATTCCTAGGCGGAGCATCATTATTTTCACAATCTCCATTATTTATCTATTTTTATCCGGTTATAGTGAATGCAGCACTTTTGATGGTTTTTGTGGCCAGCCTTTTTAGCTCACAAACAATCATAGAGAAAATTGCAAGAATCAAAGACTCCAACTTTTCAGATAGCAATGTGGCATATGTAAGAAAGGTCACTATAGCTTGGTCTATATTCTTTGTGCTAAATGGATCTATTGCACTAATTACGGTATTTATTTCAAACAAAGATTATTGGTCGATATATAACGGCGGCCTATCCTACCTTCTAATGGGGATGATGTTTGCGAGTGAGTGGTTAATTAGGCAAAGGTGCATTAAGCATGCACCCTAATACCCTATCTACGCTCCTAGTAGGGGGTCTAGAGGATCGCCTTATTACCGATGATGGGGTTACGCTCAACCTTTTAAAGAGGGATGTCTCTTGCGCAATGGCCGGCATTAGGGCGGCGGGCATAAAAAAGATTGCTTTATTTCATTCCGATGCTTACATATTTTTGGTCTGGCTATTGGCTGCATGGCAAGAAAAAAGACAGGTACTTATTCCTGCCGAAAAAAATATTGCTTCAAATTGTGAGCTAACTGAATGGTTTAAGATCGGCGAGTTTGATGATGCAGATTTAAGAAGCTGGGGCCCATATGGCGTTGATAAAGATATTATTTTCAAAGTAGTTGATACTAGTTTAGAGGCCATTTCGGTATACACATCTGGGTCAACTGGCGCACCAGTTCGAATTAATAAGAAAATGTGGCAGTTGGAGAATGAAGTTGAGTCAATGGAGGTTTCATTTGGTTCCGACATCTCAATAGAGAGCACTTTCATTCGCTCCGTGAGTCACCAGCATTTTTTTGGCTTGCCATTCGGACTATTTTGGCCTATCACTAGGGGATCAAAGATCTCGCGCTTTTCCATCAAGGCGTCATATGAGCTGAATTACATTATTAAGTACGTACTAATAACAAGCCCATCTTTTCTAAAGAACGTTGCTCAAACATCGGAAGCGAATACCCCTGTTATACCCAATATTGAATCAATTTTTTGTGCTGGTGGAGTTCTTGATAAAGAAACATTTTCCAGGATTAAGGAATTAACGAATACGCGCCTTGTTGATATCTATGGGAGCTCCGAGACAGGTCATATTGCGTGGCGAACTGATCCAAATAGGCCTTGGAATATTCAGCATGGAGTTGAATTCAAAAAACCAATTGATGATGTTTTGGAAATTAAATCAAAATTTTGCCCTAGCTATGAATGGGTTAGAACTTCTGATTTGGCAGGGGCAAACGGAGATTCATTTGAAATACTAGGAAGAGTTGATCAGATCATTAAGGTTGAAGGAACCCGAATTTCTTTAAGCCAACTGATTTCTTCAATCACTTCGTGTGACCTTGTTGAGGATTGCTTAATTGATGACTTAGACAAGGGGAGTAGGTCCCAGCTAGGCGCTGTTTTAATTTTGAGTAAGTCGGGTATAGAAATCATTGAAAGACATGGAAAGCTCTATGTAACCAATCTAATAAAAGAATTCATCAAAGATAAAGTTAACTCTATATCGATTCCTAGAAGATGGCGCTTTGTTTGGGATTTTCCTAAAAATTCGATTGGAAAGACATTAAAGGCGGATCTTGATCATTTGTTTGCTACAAAACTTGCTAGGCCCACTATAGTTTCAAACAAGATGAGCGGATCTTCTTTAGATTTACTG
>Ga0118677_10010151_pt1 | contig 14486 bp, 14 predicted proteins | sample AliMusrvi5mmetaG_FD_86154 | JGI IMG/M metagenome (GOLD analysis project Ga0118677, IMG submission 86154) | reverse complement strand
CCCATTGTCCTTGCTCCGGCCTCGGCCCAAGAGGTGCGTTCATACCGGTTCGAGCGAGTCGCTTCGTCGAACGTGTTACCGCTTGCTACAGTCGTGCCGATGATGGATGCCCAGATGGCCGCTACGGCGCAGGTAGTGGTGCGGGGCACCATGACGGACGCCCTTGGGCCTGCCGACCGGGGCTGGACCAGTTACCGGCTGGTGGTCATGGAGGTTCTCAAGGCATCTCGGGAGGCCAGCATCGAGGTTGGCCAGAATCTTGAAGTCAAAGCGATGAGCCCAACCAAGGGCATAGCCACCTTCTACCTCTTGTTCGATTCCGGCTGGAAGTGTTACCGGCTTCAAGGACCGATGGGTGACCGAGGAGTAAGCGATGCCGTGGTCCCTCCTGCGACCATGCCGGGACATTGATCTCATAAATGGCTGGGAAAGTGGCGACCGGAGGGGTTTGGCTTCAAGAAGGTGCAGGCAGCTTTTGAGCGGTAGGGCGATCTCAGGATTGTCCCGGCCAACGATGGGGAAGAACACACCCAGAGCCGGAGTTGCCCGCACCAGCCACGCCGGCATCAGACCAATATCAGTATCAAGTAGGCGATCCCAAACACGATTCCCGCAAGCCCAAGCGGCGCTTGAAGGGCCACGCACTTCGATCTCATTGACGCCCCACCTGCGGTCGCCGTGGCATTCTTGTTCAAGACGTACGTGTCCAAAAGGCCGTAAGCGAGGACGAAACCGAGCACAACTCCTACTACCGTGGCAACAACGACAATGAACAGCCGAACGGTGAAGAAGGGAAGTAGCATGTCCAAGGTTTGAATCGCCAAGACGAGGCTCCAAATTCCCAACACGGCACCCAGAATCCCTTGGAATGGATTTAGTCGGCCCACCACACCGGCTGCGTCAGGCTGCTTTCTCAGTACCAGCCCCGACGCCGCCAATACGCCGCAAACGATCAGCAGAAGGCAGTAGATGATTCTCATTACGATGACCAGCGGCATAGACAACTCCTTCCTCACTGCTTGGCGGGGTACGCGATTTCCGGCGTGCCTTCCGCATTCAGACTGCAAAAAAGGTACTTGCTTTCCCGAATGTACGAGATGTTGAGGCCCGGTATTGCCCCTCTTTGGGCTGCCGGATTGTTGTACCAGTTCACTCGGAAGGCGTCACGGCCATGCACGGCGATGACCTTGAGGAGATCGCCGGGCTTACGGGGCAGCGTGCGTTCGAGATACGCCTTGGCATCGAACTCGGGCTCCGGCTTTTTGACCGGTTCTGGCTTCTCGGTAGGCGGCTCAAGAGTGGAGGCCATCGCAAATCCTTTCATCCTCCCCGGAATCCAACGGCCACGGCAAAGACTATGGCTCTCCATGCTCCGCCGAGGCCCATTACGACCGCTTCATCATAGCGCAATACAGCCCATGTCATCCATCAATAATTATGTATTGAATCGAACGCATTAACTGGAGGGGCACCCGCTCCGGCGCTAGGCTCATCTATACGCAGAATGGAGCGGCACGCCGTGCGGCGCAGCACCACGTCGGTGCGAATTACGTCCTCGCCCCTCTTGGATTCCAGCGGTATTGGCGCAGAAGAGGTTCCCATGCTCACCAGAACCTTTGAGCAACAACTCCAGCACGACATCCAGATGCTCCGCAGTCACTCGGCCTCGTCCGTCGAAATCCTCATCACCCGTAGCGGCGATCTTGCCGACGATTGGGTTTCGTGGGACGTGGACCTGATCGTTCCGCCCGAGGCGATGGACGAAGACGCCGTGCAGCTTTATGCAGACCTCGGCGTGCTACTGGATCACGGTCCCTACCGAATTTTCGAGGAGGGGGCCACCCCGAGCCGGATCGGCTACATGGTCGTTTCTAAAGCGGCGGTGTGCTGAGGCGGGGGACATTCGCCACGACCCTAACGAGCGGTTGGGGGCAACGAGGGTCGTGAATGTCGGCAAAGCTGCTGAAACGGGCGAGCTTGCCGGGGATGGCCGAGCCTTTCACGGGAGACGGTCTACGCCTAGCAGCACAATTGTCTCCTCCAGCACCTCCAGACTCACGGGCTTGCTCAGGTGGGCGGCGAAGCCCGCCTCCTTGCTCTGACGGATGTCCTCGTTCGTGCCATGGCCGCTCAAAGCGATGGCCAGCCATGGGTGCCGGGCACGCAGGTGCCGCACCAGATCAAGACCCGAGCCATCAGGCAGACCCAGATCGCTGATAAGCAGATCGAAGGGCTGGGTGGCGGCGAGTTGCTCGGCTCGGGCCACCGTGTCGGCAATCTCGACCTCGTAGCCGTGCCTCGAAAGCAGCCGGGCCATCACCTCGGCAAGATCGTCGTTGTCCTCGACCAAGAGGATGCGATGGAGCTTTTTCGGTCCTTGAATCGGCGGCACAAGCTCGTCGCCACCCAGTTTGGAAAGCGGTGTGCTTCCACCCTCATCCGCCCATCTTTCGGTGGCTTGCCCATCTGCGGCTCGCCCATGGGGCCGAGCCACCCGGTTGACGGTGGCGGGTGGCTGGTGGGGCAAGGCTCGGTGAGAGCGCACCCGGAGTTTCCTGACTTTGGGGAGTATTGGCATTACCCACCCTGCTTGATAACACGGTCGCTCGCACGATCGATCTTGGCCTTGGTGGAGGCACTGATTTTCCCCTGGTGCGCCATTTCGCTGGCACGCGCCTTGGCGTTCCGGGCGTGGGCTGGGTCGTTGATGGGGTATTTCTTCTGTTCGGGCAGGGCGAACTTCGCCGCTGGAAGCTTGGAGCGACTCTGGGATGTCAGTTTGGCCATGATGGTCTCCTGTGCCAGATTTGTCCCACGGTAGCGGAAAGGCCATGGCCTGGCCTTGTTTCGCTTCCGTCAGGCGGGGATGGATTCAGTGCGACAGGCTACTGCCGGATAGAGGGTCGAGGAGCACCGCCTCGACCACCCCCAAATGCTCGTGAACCAACAGGCCCTCGTATTCCAAAACGACGTATTCGTTAGAGCGCGCACCCGTTTCCTCAACGCCTATGGTCTTGCGAGGAATTCCGAGTTTGGCCCGCACTTCAAGGTCGGGCGTGCCGGGGCCAACGCCCTCTCTCGTGGTATAGACCTTCGACTTGGCCCGCACGCTCACCACCACGCTGGTGGCGTCATCGAGCATGATGTCCAGCCCTTCATAGCAATACTCCACACGCCCTGCCGTTTTCTTGGTCTCGCTCAGCTTGCCCAGCGCCTGCTGATGGGCGAAGACTTGCGCGGCTTGCGCTGGTTTGCCGGCAAAAGTCACCACGGCACCCCGGTACGCGCCACCTTGGTGCAATTCGGCTTGGTCAACCTGTTTTTGCTGACCTCGAGTTTCGAGCAGGTGGGCACTTGCGCCATGTTCGTGTTGCAATTGTGTTCGTTCCTAACAGTCATCGGGGTGTTCGTGCTGAGGCACAAGCGGCCGGATCTGCCGCGGCCCTACCGGACCTGGGGCTATCCGGTCACACCCCTGATATTCCTGGCGGTGTCGGCCTGGATGCTGTGGAACATCTTGTTGTCCAGGCCGGTTGAATCGCTCATCGGTCTGGCCACGGCTGGGCTCGGCCTCATCCTCTACTTGCTTTCCGCGAAAAAACCGGCATCTTCACCCGCCTCCCCACCGCAACCATGAACCTGAATCACCAACTTGTCGCCATCACCGGGATCGCCTGCATGCTCGCCACACGCCTGCCGGCCCAAGACGCCCCGCCCTCGCCCGTGGCCAATTCAGCCAACGACACCGCGCGTCTGCTGGCGGGCATGACACCGTCGGCCGACCCGGCCATGGTCGCGTTGACCAAGGAAAGCGCGTGGCAGCAGCATGCGAAATTTTTCGACAGTGCCTGGGCGCGGCTGGAGAAGAGCCAGATTTCCAAAGTGCGCAACTGGGCTGCGACGAACATTCCCGATGCCTTTGCGGCCAAGGGCACCGCGTTCTACATGTTCAGCGGGCCGGATTTCCTGTATGCCGACACCTTCTTCCCGCAGGCCACCACCTACGTGCTGTGTGGAATTGAACCCATCGGCCCGATCCCGGACGTGGCCAAGCTGACTCCGCGGGTGTTGGGCGGCGAGCTGCATGCATTGCAAGAATCCCTCAACTCGGTGATGAGCTACAGTTTTTTCATCACCAAGAAGATGAAGGATGACTTCCAAAATCACAGCCTGAGCGGCACGCTGCCGGTATTGTATATCTTCCTGGCCCGCTCGGGGTTGACTCTAACCGACGTGAGCTATGTCAGCCTCGATGAGGAAGGCGCGCTCACGCCACAACCCGACGCCACCCACAGCCCCAAGTCCCCGGCCGCGGGCGTGCGCATCCATTTCCTGGCGGAGGGCTCTACAGCCCAGCGCACCCTCTACTATTTCAGCACCGACATCTCGGACTCCGGCTTGAAGAAGAGCGGGTTCCTCAAATTCTGCAAGACCCTGGCCCCGGGCAACAGTTGTGTGAAATCGGCCTCCTACCTGATGCATGAGAGCTATTTTTCGGCAATCCGCGGGTTTTTGCTAGATAACACAAGCACCCTGGTGCAGGACGACTCGGGTGTCCCGGTTTCCTTCTTCACGGCCGACGCCTGGCAAATGCGCTACTTCGGCAGTTACCCCGGTCCCATCGCCTTGTTCAAGAATTGCTACCAGCCGAAGCTGGCGGAAGCCTACCGCACGACCCATCCCGAACCGCTGGAATTTGGCATCGGCTATCGTCACCACGCCGGCGAGTCCACGCTGATGGTGGCCACCCGCAAGCCACTCGGCACCCCCCCGGTGCCGCCACCTGCGCCGGCGAAGGTCGCCCCGCTGCGTGCGCTGCCTGTACCGCCCGGCGCCGCCAGCACGGCGCAGTAAGGGGCCGGCAACGCCAAAAAAGCCGGAGCGGCTCCCGGCCGCTGGCAGCTGAGGGCGTCAGTGCCGGAGGATTTTGCGCAGGAATTCCGCGTCGGAGAAGTGGGCGTTCTCGCCTTGGCGCACGATCACCAGGTCGAGCGAGGGGATGACGAACAAGCGTTGATAGCCGGAGCCCACTACGGCCACCAGATCGGCAGGGGCACTGCGGCAAATGCAGCGCTTGTGCCAATCTTGCTCCTGCCACTTCTTCTCCAACATGTTCTCGATGTCCGACTCGCGGGCCCCCGGGTTCGTGGCGGCCGTGTTGAGCCAGAAACCCAGGCCGAACATCGGGTTGATGCGGCTGCCCTGCCAGCATTGCACAAATGTCTTGGCCGGCACCAACTCGCGCCGCCCGATCGAACCCCTGCCTAACATCATCAGCCCAAACCGCGACCATTGGCGCGCGGTCAGTTGGAACCCGCTGGCCACCAACGGCATGCCCTGGGCGTCGGCGCGATACGGCACGGCCCCAATGCCTAACGGATTGAGCACCTTGTGTTGCACGTAGCCGAAGGGGGTTTCACCGCGGGCGGCGAGTTTGCGGCGCAGCACCTCGCAGAGCACCTGGCCGTGACTGGGTCCGTAGGTGAAGGCCGTGCCGATCGGGGCCACCGTCGGGGTGCGCAGGGCCAATGCATTGCGGTCGGCCACCTGGTCGGAATGCAGATGGAATGAGGGGTCCAATCCATCACTGAAATTCATCAGTTCACGCAGGGTGATGTCGTTGCGTTGGGATGAGCCGCGCCACTCGGAGATGGTGTTAGCCACCGGTTCATCGAGGCGCAGCAGGCCGTCCTGGGCCGCCACCAGCACCGCCAACGTGAAAAATGCCTTGGTGCCGCTGTAGATTTGGTGGGCCAGGCGCGCGTCGCCCCCGTTGGGATACTCTTCTAGCAACGTCTGGCCGTGCTGCACCACCAGCAGCGAACAGCCCCGCCGGCTCGCGGAATAGTCGGCGGCGTCGCGCAACGCCTGGCGCTCCAACTCGGCATGAGCCAGCGGCGCGCAAGCGGCCAGCAACATCCAAAGGGCGGGCCGGATGCCGGCAGCGGCCCAGCTGATGCGACGGCCTGAGGAAAGAAGCGGAGGATCAGGAAAATGCGATTGGAGCATGGCGCGGGGGTGAGGCATTAGTGTAGCCGCAGGCCCGGGTTTCGCAACCCAGGAACACCCTTGGGGTCCATCGCGGATGTGCCGGGAGCCCGGCAGGTGGGTCGAGCATCGCACGGAGCGTTGATCTGGAGCGCGCTCGGCCGAGGGAGAGCCAACGGGTGCTGGCAAGCCCCATCCCCAAAACCCGGCAACGACCGGCGCGCAGTGGAGGGGCCCCCTCGCTTGCCAAGCAAGGCGGAGGCCGCCCGTGCCGGACATCTGAGCGTGTGCCCGAAGTTGCCGCCAGGACCGGAATTTGCTTGCCTTCGGCAGGCACCTTTCCAGACTGGGCGCCTATGAAACCGCTATTTGCTGCTTTGTTACTCACCGCAGGCTTGCTTCCCGGGCAAGCGGCTCCGTTGCCAACGCTCATCATCGACGGCCAAAACAACCACGACTGGAAAGCCACCACTCCCGTGATCAAAAAGGATCTCGAAGCCACCGGCTTGTTTGCCGTGGAAGTGGCGACCGCGCCAGGCGGAAATGGTGCCGAATTGGCGGCATTCAAGCCGGATTTCGCCAAATACAAAGTCATTGTGATGAACTACAACGGCGAAATGTGGAGTGAAGCCACGCGCAAGGCGTTTGAAGAGTATGTTGCCGGCGGCGGTGGCATGGTGTCGGTGCATGCCGCCGACAATTCGTTCGCGCAATGGCCGGCCTACAATGAAATGATCGCCGTCGGCGGCTGGGGCGGGCGCAACGACAAGACCGGCGCCTACCTGCGCTGGAAGGATGGCAAGCAGGTGCTCGACACCCAGCCCGGCCAGGTCGGCCATCATGGCGAGCAGCACCCGTACGTGCTGGAAACCCGCGCGCCCAAGCATCCGATCATGGCGGGTCTGCCTGAAAAATGGCTGCACGCCACCGACGAGCTTTACGATTTCATGCGCGGTCCGGCCAAAAACGCGACGATTCTCGCAACAACCTTCGCCGATCCCAAGTTCGGTGGCAGTGGCGAGCAGGAGGCCCAATTGATCGCCATCAGCTATGGCAAGGGCCGGGTGTTCCACACCACCCTCGGCCATGGCGTCGAAGCCATGAAATGCGTCGGCTTCATCACCACCCTGCAACGCGGCACCGAATGGGCCGCCACCGGCAAGGTGACCCAAAAAGTCCCCGCCGATTTCCCCAAGGCCGATGCCGTGAGCTTGCGCTAGAGGCCTGAATTCACGGGAAGATGGCTGAACCGGCAAGCCGCTTGGCTTGCTGGCAAGGATGCCCGCGCCACCGTGGACCGGGCGTGCTGCCCGGAGCCAAACTGGCTCATGCCATTTCCCTCAACCCGCATGGGTCGCGGTGCCCATCAGGATGCCTGAGCCGGTTTCCCGGAGAAATGCGCTTGCCCGCGTGCGCTGGATCGTTATCCTGAGCCGCCGTGATGGGCTGTGCCCAAACCACGGGCAGCGCTGATCCATCCGGTGCCATCCACCCCCCCTTTAAAAATCAAAAAACCACCCCATGCCAATCCACCGCTCCAGCATCAACCTCGTTTGCAGTTGCGTCTGGCTGACCCTAGCCACTGCCGCCGGCGCGGCGCCCCGGCCCAACGTGCTGTTCATCGCCGTGGATGACCTTCGCCCGGAGCTGGGTTGCTATGGCAATGAGGTGGTCAAGACTCCTAACATCGACCGCCTGGCCGCGCGCGGCACCGTCTTCATGCATGCCTACTGCCAACAGGCGGTGTGCAGTCCGACGCGCAGTTCGCTGCTGACCGGGCGGCGGCCGGATGCGACGCGGGTGTGGGATTTGAACACCCACTTTCGCGTCGCGCTGCCCGATGTGGTCACCCTGCCGCAATACTTCAAGGCCAACGGCTACCATTGTGCCGCGCTGAGCAAGATCTATCATCACGGCTTTGAGGACGGCCGCTCGTGGAGCGAGCCGCATTGGTATCCCAACGGCCAGACCATCGATACCGACCCGGCCGACTGGACCAAACGCATCGTCAAAAGCGTCGGCCCCGGCGTGCAGGAGCATGCCAGGATGCCCTTGCCCGCGGACAATGACAAGCCCAACGCCGGCAAAGCCGGCAAGCCGCCCAAGGGACCGGCCTTCGAGGTCAGCTCCAAGAGTGATGACGAATTGCCCGACGGCTTCACGGCCGCGGAGGCGGTGCGACGCCTGCATGACCTCAAGACCAAGGACCAACCGTTTTTCCTCGCGGTGGGTTTCCTCAAGCCGCATTTGCCATTTGTCGCTCCCAAGAAGTATTGGGACCTCTACGATCCTAACAAAATACCGACGCCTGCGATCGACCACCTGCCGGAGGGCGCTCCCGCCTATGCCGGTCACGACAACGGCGAGTTGCATGCGTATGCCAACGTGCCTAACGGCAATCCGATTCCCGCCGCATTCGCCAAGACGCTGCGCCACGGCTACTACGCCTGCATCAGTTATACCGACGCGCAGGTCGGAAGATTGTTAGACGCGCTGCGAAACGAAGGCCTCGCCGACAATACCGTGGTGGTGCTGTGGGGCGATCACGGGTGGCAACTCGGCGACCACGGCCTGTGGCACAAGCACACCAATTTTGAGCTGGCCACCCGCGCGCCGCTCATCCTCAGTCTGCCGCAAGCGACCGGTGCCGGGCAGAAATGCACTGCGGCCGTCGAGTTTGTCGACGTCTATCCGACACTCGCCGACGTGTGTGGTCTGCCCATCCCCGCCGGCCTCGATGGGATCAGCTTGAAACCCTTCGTCGAAAATCCGGCCAAGGGCGCCGCCAAAGTGGCCATCAGCCAGTACCCGCGCGGCGGCAGCCAGACCGGCGGCAAGTCGCTCATGGGCTATAGCATCCGCGACGAGCGCTGGCGGCTGACGCTGTGGCGCGACCGCCAGGACGCCAGCATCGCCGCCACCGAACTCTACGACGAACTGAACGATCCGGCTGAATCGAAAAACCTCGCCGCCGCCAACCCCGAGGTGGTCACCCGCTTGCGCGCATTCCTGCCCCCGCCCATCGCCGCGCCGCAGGCCAAGACACCGGGCCCACCCGAAGCGCCGGCGGCCGACACCGAGCGCGCGGCCATGTTCGAAAAACGCGACAAAAATCACGATGGCAAACTGAGCCGCGAGGAATTCCTCTCCAAACAGGCCGATTCAGCCGCCGCAAAATTGCGCTTCGACGCGTGGGACACCGACCATGACGGCTTTCTGTCGCGCGACGAATTCATCACCAAGGGCGCCAAGAGCAAGCCGGCAAATTGAACCCCGCGGCATGTTCTTGCGTGGGCGTCACTGCTGCCAGGAAACAGCGAAGCCCCGCAGCCCTGGACAGCCTGGCTCATTCCAACACCGCGACATTGGTGGTGCGCTCTTCGATGTCGTAGCGCAGGCAGGCGTGGAGTTGGGGGTTGTGCAGGGCGAGGATGCCGAGAGCTGCGAGGACGGCGTTGGTCGGGTTGAGCACCGTCATGACCGGCACCTTGCTCGGCGCGCGCAGGGACGACCACACGTCGTCCGGAAAAGTTTCGTAGGAGGCGGGAAGCGTGATGACCGGCACGCTGGTGGCAGCCGCAAGTGTCGGCCCCGCGCCGTTGGACATGCCAATGCAGGCAATGACCACGCAATCCGGCACCTCCTGGGTGAGCCGCGCCAGCTCTAACAGACCACGCACAGGCTCCTTGTGCACCGAACACACGCTCGTGACGCACTCCATGCAGCCATCCGACAAGCGCGCCACCGCGTCGCCCAGCGCCGCGAGGTCGTCCTTGGGCGAACCCGCCCACAGGATGATGCGCTGGCGCGGCAGCGCGAATTGGGCGGTGAGGCGCTCGACAAGCTGGTAGCTTCTAACAACTTCCGACAACTCGCCACCATCCCGATAGATTTGCTTGTCGATATAGGCGCCGTCCTGGATGACGCGCCACGAGTCATTGTCGACCACATCGGCGAGGAGCAACTGGCCGAGGGGGTCGATGCCGAACTCCACCTTCATATCGACGAGCCTGCGGCCCTGCAATTGCCAGGCTTTTTCGAGCACGAGGAACGTTTGGCGGGCGCGGCGGGACATTTCCCCAAACAGCGCGCTTTCGCCGGGGTGGCTGAACACCTCGCTATCGGCCAGCACCAGAAACGGCTGTTGGGTGGCAAACGGCTTGGCGGGATGGAACAGGCTGATGGTGGCCGCAGCTTCGTCCCAAATCATGTAGGGATCATCGCAGGTGAGTTCGTGCTCGCACCAGCGGCGGTCCTTGGTTTTGAGAAAAAACTCGACGACGAGGCGGGGAAATAGCTGGCCCTTGGCGAGATGCGGGGCGCGTTTGAGAAACGAGCCGTGGGCCTCGCGGCGGGTAACCACCTCGTAGGGCAGCATCCGGCACTTCGGCGCGATGAACCAATCCGGCCCGCCCTGGGCGTCGAAGGCCACCGGAATCTGGCAGCTTTTGAGCAAACGGAACACGTTGCAGGCGGTCTGGGTGGCAATGCGCCCCTTGTCCGGAATGATGTCATGCTTGGCCCCGTCACCGGCTGTGATATCGTCCTTGGCTAACAGGATCACCCGGCTCGGGTCATCCTTCTTCTCGATAATACGCTTGGTTTTCCCTTCGGCAAGCGTGCGGCCAAGTAGCGGTGTTAGGTCGGGGTGCATGGTTGGCGGCAAACTTGCCAGTGGCGGCTGATGCCGTCAAGTGTCGGAATTTGTGCTGTCGGAATTTGTGCGTGCCGAGTGGTCCGGGATATGCTTGAGTGCCGGCCATGCCCCCACAACGCGTCAAAACGGTTGCCTCAATCTCGGTTGGTGAGTTTTTTAAAAACCATGCGGACAAGCTAAATCTCGTCCTGCTGGGCCACGAAGTCGGCTTCGACCGGCCCATCAGCGAACCGGCAATGAACCGGCCCGGACTCGCGTTGGCCGGCTTTTTCTCCTACTTCGCCCCCAAACGCGTGCAAGTGCTGGGTAACTCGGAATTGTCCTATCTAAAAAAACTGCCCGACGCGTTGCGCTCGGACCGGTTCCGGCGCATGTGTGACCGCGACATTCCGTGCATCGTGGTGGCCCGCAGCGCGGATCTAGGCGACGACTTGCTGCAAGTGGCCAACCACCACGGCATCCCGGTGTTTGGCACCTCGATGGTGACGATGAATTTCCTCAATGCCGCCACCATCCGCCTGGAGCATGAGTTCGCCCCCAGCGTGACGGTCCACGGCTGCATGGTGGACATGCGCGGCATCGGCATCCTCATCATCGGCAAAAGCGGCTCGGGCAAAAGCGAAACCGCCATCGGCCTCATCGAACGCGGGGCCTCGCTGGTGGCCGATGACATGGTATCTATCAAATACGTCGGCGGCGAGTTGGTGGCCACTGCGCCGGCCCTGTCGCGCGGCTACATGGAGATTCGCGGTATTGGCATCATCAACATCGCCAACCTCTACGGCCTCACCTCGATCCGTCCCGAGAAGCGCCTCGACCTGGTGGTCTTGCTTAAACCCGGCACCGACCTCAATGAGGTGGATCGCTGCGGCATGCAACAGGATACCTACGAAATCCTCGGCCAGCACGTCGTCCAGGTCGAGGTGCCAGTCGGCCCCGGCCGCGACACCGCCCGCATGGTCACCATCGCCGCCCTCGACCAACAACTCCGCAGCCTCGGCTACAACATGGCCGATGAATTCAACGAGCGGCTCATCAGCCACATGTCCAGCGGCAGACCCATGCAAAGCGGCCCACCTGCGCCACGCAGGGCCCCGTCCAGCCGCAATCCGCCAGCTTGAACCCGGACAGGAAAATCAATTTAGCGGGAAAATCAAATTAGGGGACGGGAAAATAATTAGTGATAGTTGTCAAATTAGGGGACGGGAAAATAATTAGTGATAGTTGTTGACCATCCGTTGGAATGCGATAAGGTATTGTTGTGGATGAGGTTTATAGCCTCGATACCGATTTCAACAATCAAACCACGCCAATCTCATGAGACGCGCACGCTGGCTGGCACCTTGGAAGGATTCTACGGAGAAGCCCGTGATCTATCACTGCGTCACGCGTGTGGTGGAGAGGCGGCTGGCATTTGAGGCAGAGGAGAAGGAGCAATTTCGCTGCTATATGCGGATGTATGAGAATTTTTCGGGTTGCCGGGTATTATCCTACTGTCTCATGGGCAACCACATTCACATTCTGCTGGAAGTGCCACCCATGCGAGCGGGCGGGTTGTCGGACGAGGAGTTGTTGCAGCGCCTGAGGGCGATCTATCCGGAAGTTGTGGTAAAACCGGTGGCCGAGGAGTTGGATAAGGCTCGCGAGGCAATACGCGCCGGTCTTGCCGGGGACGCTTGTGCGGCGGCGATCCACGAGCGCTATACGTACCGGATGCATGATCTGGGCGAGTTCATGAAAACCTTGCTGGCCCGCTTCACCCGATGGTTCAACACACATCATTCCCGCACAGGCACGCTGTGGGAGAGCCGGTTTAAGAGCGTGTTGGTGGAGGACGGGCTGGCAGCGCGGACTATAGCGGCATATATCGACTTGAACCCGGTTAGGGCTGGAATAGTGGGCGATCCGGCGGAGTATAGGTGGAGCAGTTATGGGGAGGCGATGGGCGGTGGTCCACGGGGCAATGGCAAGAAGGCACGAGCTGGCTTGGTACGGGCTCTCATGGCGCATAAGGGATTTGAGGCGGATGCACGGCATTGGGCGGGGAACGTGTCGAAATATTATCGGATGCTGTTGTTAGCAGAAGGCGAGGAGAAGTTGAAAGAAGTGCTGGGTGAGGACGGAAAGCGCAGTTTGAAGGTGTGCAAGAAAGGGATGAAGAAGGAAGATGTGGAGGTGGAGCTGGAGCAACTTGAACGGAGCCGGGATGTGGCTCTGGCGAAGATGCTGCGGTGCCGGGTGAGGTATTTTTCGGATGGGGCGGTGATTGGGAGTCGGGCGTTCGTGGACGGGGTGTTCCGTGCATGCCGGGAGCGGTTCGGGCGGAACCGCAAGGACGGGGCGAGGAAATTATGTGGCAGTGCGACTGCGGCGGCTGGTGCCTTATGGAGTGCTAGAGATTTAAAGAAAGGGATCGCGTGAGTTATGTGTCGATGGCTGGATTTTTCTTAGCAACTTCATCTTGTCTTAAGGTTGCCGGAGCTACTTTGGCCCCGATGAAACGCAACCTATTACTTCCAACGCTCGTCCTCGGTCTGTCGGTGTTTGCAGCCCAAGCTCAGGAAAAACCGCCGGGCATGGCACTGATCCCCGCCGGCAGTTTTGAGATGGGCGATCACCACGGGTTTGTCGATCCCAAGCATGGCAGTGATGAAATTCCGATTCACAAAGTGCGGCTTGACGCGTTTTGTATTGGCATCAATGACGTCACCACCCAGGAGTACTGTGCGTTTCTCAATGCCGCACAGGCGCAGCAGCTCCTTGCGCTGCGCGGCGGCGGGGTCTATCTGAAAATCGGCAGCGAGCTGCTGATCGAGACGCGCAGTATGTCGCCCTACAGTCGCATTGGTTGGGACGGCAAGGTTTTCGCAGTGCTCGACAACAAGGAGAGCCATCCGGTCGTGTGCATCCGTTGGCACGGCGCGGCAGCCTACTGCAACTGGCTGAGTGCGCAAAAAAAGTTGCCGCTGTGCTATGATACGAGCAACTGGGAATGTGATTTCAACAAGAGTGGCTACCGTCTGCCCACCGAAGCTGAGTGGGAGTATGCGGCACGCGGTGGCCAGCAACAGCCGTATTGGAATTATCCCTGGGCCAATACCGCCGATCCCTCCAAAGCCAACTGGCCCGAGTCTGACAACCCGTACCGCGCGGGTCCGCAGCCATGGACCACTCCTGTCGGTTTTTTCGATGGCAAACTTCATCGGAAGGCCGACTGCAACTGGCCCTGCAAACTAGACACCTATCAGACGTCAAGCGGAGTGAATGGTTACGGTCTTTACGACATGGCCGGCAACGTCTGGCAGTTTGTCAACGACTGGTATGAGCGCGACTATTATGCCTATAGTCCATCCGACAATCCGCCCGGGCCGGCGCAGGGCAGTGCCATGCCGGATGGGAAGACCTACCGCGGCATGCGCGGGGGCAATTGGTACAACGGGGAAAACGGCCACAGCCGCGTGTCGAACCGCGATCCGTCCTACTACCGCGGGCCAAAAGACCCGGACCATCCCTATTATCACCTCGGCTTCCGGGTCGCACTGCCAATCAAAGCTGAGGCCCGAGCGCCTATCAAGCCGACACCAGTGCAGCACGTCGCCGGTCGCAGTCAGCCGCCAAGTGGGGGCGGACCACGCCCCGTGACGTCATCGGGAGGTAGCAGCGGCCAGCGTCAACCGCAAGGTGGTGGCGGTGGCGGAGAGTTGCGCCTGATGCCACCGCGCAGCCAGGAGCAATTGCAGTTGAGTGCGGAGCAGCAACAACAGGTGGCGGCCTTGGAAGCCGAGGCCAAGGCGAAACTCGACAAGATATTAACGCCTGAGCAACGCCAACAGTTGCAGCA
>Ga0118677_10010150_pt1 | contig 14486 bp, 10 predicted proteins | sample AliMusrvi5mmetaG_FD_86154 | JGI IMG/M metagenome (GOLD analysis project Ga0118677, IMG submission 86154) | reverse complement strand
GCAAAGACCAGTTCCTCGGTATTTCCGCCCGGGACCGTGGTCCGGGTGGTGCAGTATACCTCGCGGAACGGGCCGAACAGGAAGTAGAGGAAATCGAGCTGGTGGCAGCAATGGTGCACGATCCATCCGCCAGACTCCTCCGGCCGTTCCGTGGCCCAGTGGCGCGCGCCCGAGGCATGCAGGCCGTTGGGGCGGCAGCGCTCGTAGCTGATGGAGAGGATCTCGCCAAACGCGCCGCGCTGCAGCAGCGACTGGATCTGGTCCGCCTGCGTCGTGTACCGGAGCGAATAGTTCACGGTGTTCACGACCCCGGCCTTCTCCACCGCCTCCACCATGGCCAAGGCATCCGGCAGCAGCACGGCAACGGGCTTCTCGCAGAAGATGGGCAATCCGCGCGCCGCCGCAGCCAGCACATGCTCCCTGTGGGCGCTGTTGCTGGAGGTGACCATGACAAAGTCCAGCCCCCAGCCGCAAAGCTCCTGCACATCGCGCGTGACCCGCAGGCCGAATTCAGCCGCCGCCAGATCCAGCCTGGGCTGGCTGCGGTCGCAGGCCGCCACAATCCGCGCGCGGGGATTGTTCCCCTTGTTTAGGTAGTGCGTCAACTCCTGGCCAGCGACTCCGAACCCGATGATTCCACCTGTTAGCATGGCAGATTCCATCCCAAGGGCTTACCTGTTTCAACCATGTTGGATCGTCTGAAGAATTCCGGGACACAGCGCACCGGAAGCTCGTGTCGGTCACGGGTTGCTTTCCGGACGCACACCCCAATGCGGCAGCGGTGCGCCAAACTCCAGCGCGCCCAGATCCGGCGCAGCCCCAACAAACGTTTCGACGATGTTTGGAATCACGATCCCCTTGTCAATGGCTGGCGAGCCCTTGGCCAGGGCATAGATGAGTTTGGGCGCGGTCCACGTCTCGTTGATGGCTTTGTCCGTTGCAGCCTGGTCCGGGAACTTGTCGGCCATACAGGATTCCATTGTCAGGAGCACGCCATGCCGCTCCAGCCCGGTGAGGGACTGGAACTGCGCCAGCGTCAGGATAGTTGCATACGGCTTGCCCGCAGCGCCGAAAAAGTGAGCCATGTGGCCGGCAAATGTGCCGTTGTAGCCGTTATAATCAAGGTCGAGCGTGTGCGGCGACCGAAGAAAGTCCTCCACGTGGTATTTGAGCGCGATTTTCTGACCGGTGAGGAACAGGTTGTTCCGGGCATAGGTCTGCTCGATGAGGTCTGTGGTTCCCTTTTCAACATCACCGGCGGCAATGAAGGTGTTATTGATCAGGATCGCGCCGCAGGACTTGTAGCGCTGCTTGATGGGCGATTCGCGGCAGTTGTGGACAATGTTGCGTATGATGTAAGCTGGGCCGCCGATGTAGGGCTGAAAGCTGATGCCGTTGTTGCCGGTGTAAGACCAGCGGTTGCCCCAGACGCGCAGGTTGGGACCACCCTCGTCCAGCTCAATGCCATCGTCGGCGTTGAAGAAGCAGTTGTTGCCATAGACATCGCTGTCGGAGCACTGGGCGCGAAGCAGGTCAGCCACACGCGTGACCTGGTTGTAGCAGATGATGTTTCCCTTCCCGCCCACACCGTCGTTGATCACCAGGCCGTGTGCTTCGCTCCAGTCGTCATCCTTCGGCATTTTCGACGGCGGCGCCTTGATGCCGGTGATCGTGTTGTCGGCGAAATAGCCATTGCGCCCGCCGGCGCGAATCGCATCCCAGCACCCGGATATCGTGCAGCGCATGACGGCCACGTCCTCGCAGGTGATCTTTTTGACCTCGATGCCGTTCTCAAAGGACCGGATGCGCAGCCCCTGAATCCAGACATGCGATCCGCGGATTTCGATCCCCGTTCCCTGCCCACCGGCAAACTCCTTTTCCGGCGCATCGCCCTGGATGATGACTTCGCCCTCTTTGTCCGCCACAATGCAGATGGGGTTTGCAGGCGTGCCGCTGGCATCAACCGTAAACCCGCGGTAGGTTCCGGCATGCACACGGAAGATGTCGCCGGGGCGGGCCCTGGCCACGGCTTCTGCCAAGGCATGGCCGCCGCCCTTGACATCCATGCGCTGGCCGGTTTTCGGAATCACGGGTTCCACGCGGGTGGTGAACGACAGGGTCTTCGTTGCGCCGCCGCCATCCGGGTCGGCCAGCGTGATCCTGGCCTCGTAGGCGGTACCGGGGTTCAGGTTGAAGATCGACCCGGCAAAGTAATTCCATTTGTAATGCTCCTGCAGGTACAGGAACTTATCCTTGCTCCATTTCGGAAGCCCTTTGAGGAACTCAACCGGAATGCCGCCGACCGTATTGGCCGTCCGGTCCACCGCCTGCGGGAACATACGCCACATGGGGAGCGTCTTGTTCCAATTCGTCTTTCCCTTTTCGCGGAACTCCAATGTGCCGGTGGCGTTGCGGTTGTCATCGCCGCTGATATTCCAGGTGATGCCAGCGCAAAGGATTGTGGGCACCACTTCAATCGCGCCCGGGACCAGCGCATTGCCCGCTCTCACGATCAGGGGCGCGATGGCCAGAAAACAAAGCGCGGCAAAGATCGCGCCAGAGAAACGACCGGGGCCATGCATGTGGCATTCCTTTCGCAGGGCTGAAAACGCATCGCGGCCAAATTCTGCAGGTTGTTCTACTGTTGCGTACTCAGATTCTTCGGGTGCGCCAGTTGGCTGGCGCTCTCTTCCACCGTGATGGTGCTGCCGTCCTCCGCATAGGACGGTGGCGCGATGGAATCGGATACGCCGGGGAACAGTTCTTCCACGCGCGCACGATGCCTGCACATGGTCATAATTTTCCTTTCCAGCAGTTCCGGCAGGTTAACGGGCAGGCAGAACGTGGATTCCTCTCCTGTGGCAATCAGCGGCGTGCGGGCGTGGTGAAGCAGCGCGATGATGCGGCGGCAGTTGGCGATGTCGCCGTCGATCATATCATACAGTCGCCGCTTTTCGCGCGGTTGCGCCCATTTGTCGCGCAACGGATGGCCGGCAAACCGGTCGATCACCCACTGCACGGCCGTGGCGTGCAACTGACAGCGGAACAGGCTGGCAAACATGTCGATGCGATCCCGCTGGTCGCGCAACCAGGCGAGGTGCGTGGCATCTGTGCCCGGCTGCGCACAGGCCGCATCGAGCGTGCGCAGCGCCCGTCCAAAGTACAACTGCATCGCCTCCAACCCGTCGGTTCGCCAGGCATACTCGGGTAATGCATAGAGAACCGTATTCTCGGATGCCAGCAGGGTCCGGAAGCCCAGTTCCAAGTCACGATCCTTGATGGCATGTGCTGACCAATATCCTCGCTCCTCCGCATCCAGTGCCGCCGGCACCGGGACGAATGGACGTGTCAGCCAGCGACGGCCCAGGATGGAATAGAAGAAGTAGTAGGAATGATCGTAGCGAATCGGGTGGACGAGCAGCGCCTGCTGGACATCGCGCCAGGCAGATTCCAAGGCCGCTGCATGCACCGGGCCCACCAGTTCGACAGCCAGTTCCGCCACCATCCGGTCCACACCCGCCACATTTGCCGGGCAGTGCGCCAGACAACGGTCCAGCAGCATCTGCAGCGGCGCGCAAGTTCCGGGCAGCGGCCCGGGAGCCGTGTATCCGCACTCGATGGTCCGCACGTCCGTCTCCCGCAGCGACAGCACCATTTCGCCGCCCATGAACAACAGTGGCGGCGCCACCATCGGATTCCACCAGTACTTGCCCGCCGGATCCATACCTGCAACCGGGCGCGTCTCCGTGCCTTGGCAGGCATGGGCAAAGGTGTGCAGGTGATGCCCGGAAAAAGGCAGGTTCACGGGGTCACTGAACCCGCTGACGCAGACCAGCCGCGACGGCGGCCGCAGGGCACGGGCGGTTGACTGCAATTCCGCGGGTGTGAAATGCGTGCCGACAAAATCCACGACCAGTTCCCGACCGCCCGCGCGCGAGCCGTCGCGGATCGCCTGAAACCAGGACTGCACCCGTTCGCCCATGTCGCGATCGCGCACCTCTGCCGGGCCGTTGGGGCCGGGATAGAGGCCGCGGCACCAGTTGATGCCCGCGCCTGAGTCGTTGGTCCAGATGACAATCCGCTGCACTGCGGGCGCGAGTTCCACCAGCCCCCGGGCCAGCTGGTAATAGTGTTCCAGCACGAGGGGATGGTCGATGTTCAGCGCGTAGTGCGCCGAACGCGAAACCCCGGGCTGGTCGCAACGGCACCCCTTGAGCCCGGGATGCGTGGCATACCATGGCTCCGGCATCCAGATCGGCTCGAGGAACCTGATCGAAGCCCCCATCCCATGCCGCTGCAGGAGGGCGCTCTGCCAACGAAGCATCACGCGGTTGCGGGCATAGGTTTCGGGGAGAAAATAGCCGTGGATGAGGTCGGTCTCGACGATCTTGTACATCGCCGCGTTGATGACCGCGTAAAACTCCCAGGTGTCTTCCGTACTGGTGCGCTGCTCAGGGGTCGGTCCGGCCAAGCCGTCCAAGGCGACCAGCGAGTATCCCTGACCACTGGCCTGGCGCACCTGCGCTTCGAAGACATCCGGCGTCGACGCATCGAGGCCTACAGTCAAGACGTCGAACTCGCACATGCAACCGGAACCCCTTCTAAAATTGATAAGAAATCGCTTTCAGGCTGACACGGGCACAGGTCCGCAGAAACCGGTTGGCAGCAGCGCATTCGTGATTAAAAGCCTGCCAGAAGCGGGAATAGATGTCCAGTACACAGCGACACGCCCCTATGGGGCCCGGACGGGGCGTGAAAGAAAGCTGCAGGGAGATGTGGACAACAGACTGGAACCCAGTGGCCGCATCATGGACCACTGGCGCCGCTGCAAAGCGGCTAGCACCAGGAACCTGGAGCGTGCCGAGGGGCTAGTCATCCCCGTTCCGCGGTCAACATGTGTGCTACCATATTACCGGTGAAAGTGGCCTCATATGTCGGTTAGCGCTACACCCTTCCCGGCTAGCGGCGGGATTCGGATTAGGAGTGCGATTAGGAGGAGAAGATGAGTCAGCCCTCCGGCGAGGAAATCCGTACGCAGCGGAGTGCACGCCCTACCCCGCGGCGACAGAAAACGGCGGCTGCCACTTTGTGGAACTCTGTCAAAAATGCGCCGGGTGCCGCTGGCGCTGGGCCTTGACCTTGGGCTGCTCCAACCCGAGCGCGTACCACTCCTCTGCCAAGCCGGCGTTAGAGAACTGGTTGACGCGGTTGTTGGCGAGATGGTCGCGGTTGGCCTTGATGATCTCGTCTTCCGCGGGATCGTATATTGCGACCTATTGTCACGGAACGCTCAGCTTGTAGAATTTCACGGCGGCCCTGTTGGTGTCGACATACGACGATTGCAGCCCGCTTGCATTCTGGCCGTTGGTCCCATTGGCCGCGGTCCAGGCGCCCGCCAAGTTTGTGGAGGTCTCCACCACGTAGGAAATGCCGGGCAGTGTTTGATAGTTCAGCACTGCCTGGTCATGGACAACAAGGGATACGATGGCCGGATTCTCCAGCAGCGGGCCTGTGGGGCTTGCGTAGAAATAGTTGTTGCCGAGCAGATTGATCGTGTCCGTGATGGCGGCGCTGGTGTAGGTGGTGATGCCGCAGTTCACGGCGACGAGAACCAGAAACCGGTTCGTGGGCCACAGGTAGAATTCCGAGTCCTGGCCAAAAATATCCCCACCGTGGTAGAGGCCGTTCTCGCCGGCAAATGACCAGTACAGAATCGAGACGCCACGGCCCATGTCATTGCTGCCGATGGTCTGGTGGATGTCGTAAGGCAGGTGGAGCCGGGGCAGGACCGCGGTGTTGGTCAGGTAGTCGCTGACGACCGTGTTGGCGTGCAGATGGATGAACTTCGCCCAGTCTTTCAGCGGAAGCCCCGCGTAACCGGCGGCACCACAGGAGGCGCGGTAGTGCCACTCGTAGTTCGAGGGCAACTTGAGGCGCGGCGTGAGTACAAAGGTGTTCGTGTTCAAGTCGTGGCCAACCGGCGCCTTGGGCGGCAGCGTGTTGTCAAAGACCTGACCCAGTGCCGCCGAACTCATCCGGACAGGCGTGAAGACCTCCTGCTGGATCAAGGTTTCCCAGTCTGTTCCGCTGGCGATTTCCAGCATCGTGGCGACTACGGCGTAGCCCTGGTTGGCATACAGGTACTGGCCCGGCGGAACTTGCGGCGCGTCCTTGAGCACTGTGTCGCTCACCCAGCGACGGAGCTGCGAGACGCTGCCGTTCTGCGTCATGAAAGTCGACCAGTGGTTGGCGTCAAATGTGTTTTCTTCCTGCACGCCGCCGCGATGGCAGAGCAACTGGTCGAGCGTCACGTTCGTGAACGCCGGGTTGAATGCCGGGTAGTTGGTGAACAGGTCGCAGATGCGCGTGTTCCAGTCAATCAGGCCGCGATCCACCAGGCGCCCCGCGATGGTGGCTGTCATCCATTTCGTGCAGGAACCAATGTTGACGGGATCGGTGACCAGGAAAGGCGTGTTGGTGCCCTGCCGGCGGTAGCCTGCGGCTCCCTGCGCCACAATGTGCCCCTGCCTGACAGCCATGGCCGCGATGCCCGGCATGTGGCGGTTGGTCCGGATCGTCTCGAGACTGGCACTGACATCAACCTGGCCACGGGCTGCGGAATGGCCCAAGAGAAAGAGGAAAATGGCCGCCAGATTGACAAGGAACCGCTTTCTGGCAGACAGGGGCACAGGTCCGCAGAAACAGGCTGGTAGTAGCGCATTCGTGGTGAAAAGCCTGCCAGAAGCGGGGATAGATGTCTAGTACACAGCGACACGCCCCTACGGGCCCGGGCGGGGCGTGAGAGAAGGCTGCAGAGAGATGTGGACGACACAGACTGGAACCCAGTGGCTGCGTCATGGGCCACTGGCGCCGCTGCAAAGCGGCTAGCACCAGGAACCTGGAGCGTGCCGAGGGGCTAGTCATCCCCGTTCCGCGGTCAACAGGTGTGCTACCACATTACCGGTGAAAGTGGCCTCACATGGCGGTTAGCACTACACCCTTCCCGTCTAGCGGCGGGAATCGGATTAGGAGTGCGATTAGGAGGAGAAGATGAGTCAGCCCTCCGGCGGAGGGGATCCGTACGCAGCGGAGTGCACGCCCGTGGCGACAGAAAACGGCGGCTGACACAGCCGCCGCTACACTGCGGGCGGGCGACAGCTGCCACTTTGTTGAACACTGTTAGAAATGCCCCGGGTGCCGCTGGCGCTGGGCCTTGATCTTGGGCTGCTCAAGCCTGAGCGCGTACCACTCCTCTGCCAGGCCGGCGTTGGAGAATTGGTTGACGCGGTTGTTGGCGAGGTGGTCGCGGTTGTCCTTTACGGGTCAGTCCCAGCGAGTTGTTTGGTGCTCCTCGTATTTCAGAAGCTATCACTTCAAAGCCCATTCAACTCTCGTTGCGCTGAAAGCATCGATCGCTCGATACCCCTTGCTGTAACGGCCACTGTGCTTTGTGCCTGGAGGAATGACACACTCATCACCAGGGTGAAGATGAACTGGCTGCCCCCCAACAGTCCCATCAAATGTCCCCTCGACAACCAACGCGTATTCCCAAAAGTCGTGGACCTGCTCGGCTTGCTCGCCGCCTTCTTCACATTGCCAGAACACTACCTGTGCATGGTCATTCCCTTTGAATAGACACCCGTGCATGTGGCTATCAGGCGAGCCCGTAACCCGATTCGCGGGGGACATCACAAAACTCGGAAATGATTTCATCAGAATCTCCTGCGTTCCCTACTGCTCATTCTGGATTCGCCCGCGCACCAACTAATATCAGCGTTAGAAAACTGAAGCCGGACACCTGCTCTAAATCACATTCACCAGCTGGCAAAGGAACCGTAGCGCATATTAGATATTAGCGTCAAGGAGTCAACAGGATGCACAAACCGGCAGGATTCGGCACAGGGCCAGGCGCCGGGTGTACGTGACGGGATCCACTGCCTATTGCCGTATTTCGTGTGCCGGCATTCCAGATTATTAACAAGGTCTGTCGGAGGATGAGGGGGCGTTGGGAAGGCACCGTGGAGATGGCGGCTGACACAGCCGCCGCTACACTGTCGGAGGACGACGGCTGCCACTTTGTGGAACTCTGTCAAAAATGCCCCGGGTGCCGCTGGCGCTGGGCCTTGACTTTGGGCTGCTCCAACCCGAGCGCGTACCACTCCTCTGCCAAACCGGCGTTGGAGAACTGGTTGACGCGGTTGTTGGCGAGGTGGTCGCGGTTGGCCTTGATGACCTCGTTTTCCATCTTTTCACAGGCGCGCACCAGCACCTTATGCGCGGCCGCGACCTCCTTGCGCTGCACGAGCATCCAGGCGTACAGCGCGTACAGGATCGTCCCCTGGCCGTAGCGCAGGCGACGGGTCTGCTTGTGGAAGAATTTCTCCGCTGCCGCGGTTTCGCCGCGCACATGCAGGCGGGCCAGCTTCATGGCCGCGGTCATGGGATCCATGAACATGCACTTGGGCATCAGCGCGTCCACCTTGCGGAACTCCTTGAGCTGGTAGTGGAGCTGCATGCGCAGCGTGGCGATCTGGCGGTCCAGCAGCAGCGTCCAGCGGGCGTACTTCTCCAGAAGCTTCGAGGTCTCCAGCGCCTGTTCGATGAAGACGCGCTGGTCGCGCTCCAGCTCGAGCTGCGCCTGCTTCAGGCTTCCCGGCGGCCGCATCTGCCAGTGGTTGATCTTCTGCTGCGCCTTCTTCTGACCAGCCATCAGCACGTTCTGCACCGCGTCCATGGCGGCTTTGACCTTGCGCCGCAGGAACAGCCCCATTGCAAACTGGCCGGCGATCACGCCCAGCACCCCCCAGAGCACAATCCAGAGCGTCCGGGCAGCGTGCGTCCACGCCAGCAGCCCGCCAACCAACACGCCCAGCAGTAAACTGATCAGAATCGTATACATGTGACAATAACCCTCATTTGGCTCAACGTCAGGTATCATGCCGGAACTGCGCGCGTTTTCCAAGCCTGTCTGTCAGCCGGGCAGGACTCAATGAGAATACGGACACGAAGGAGAGGGAGAGATGAGGGAAGGAAACGAAAGGGCGGCTTCGCGGCTGGCCGAACCGGCCTTATGCCGGCACGATGTTGCGGCCGGGCTTCGTGTAGACGCCGCGGGTATCGACGATCAGGCGGGCGTGGCGGCGCAGCAGCTTGTAGTCGAACGCGCTGTGGTTGGTGGCGATCAGCACCACGTCGTGGCGGGCAATGGCAGCCGGCGTGAATGGCACGCTGCGCAAGTCGAACCGATGCTCCCGCATGGCAGGGAACTTCGGGAAGTACGGATCGGAATAGGACACTTTGGCACCGCGGGCGCGCAGCAGTTCCATCAGTTCCACGGCGGGCGACTCGCGTGGATCGTCCACGTCCTTCTTGTAGGCGATCCCCAAAACCAGCACGCGGCAGCCGCGGACGGCGCGACCGCGCGTGTTGAGCGTGGCGGCGAGCTTCTCCACCACCCACTCGGGCATGCTGCTGTTGACCTCGCCGGCCAGCTCGATAAAGCGCGTGTGCACGCCGTACTCGCGCGCCTTCCAAGTGAGATAGAACGGATCGATCGGGATGCAGTGGCCACCCAGACCCGGACCGGGGCGGTACGGAACGAATCCGAACGGCTTGGTCGAGGCCGCGCGGATCACCTCGTGGATGTCGATCCCCATGCGGTCCGAGACGATCTTCATCTCGTTGACGAGCCCGATGTTCACGGCGCGGTGGATGTTCTCGAGCAGCTTGGTCATCTCCGCCGCGCGGGTGGAGCTGACCGGCACCACGCGGTCGATGACCTGGCCATAGAGCGCCACGCCCACGTCAAGGCAGTCCGGCGTGAAGCCACCGCAGACCTTGGGGATCGTGCGCGTGCAGAAGTTCGCGTTGCCCGGGTCTTCGCGCTCCGGCGAGAAGACCAGAAAGATGTCGCGGCCGATGGTCAGGCCGCGGGCGGCCATGCGCGGCGCCAGCTCCTCGTCGGTGGTGCCCGGGTAGGTGGTGCTTTCGAGCGAGACGATCTGCCCGCGCCGCAGGTGGGGCGCAAGCGACTCGATGGTGCCGATCACGAAGCGCATGTCCGGCTCGCGGTGGCTGTCCAGCGGCGTGGGCACACAGATGATCAGCGCGTCCGCGCGGCGAGCCAGCGCAAAGTCGGTCGTGGGTGTGAACCCCTGCCTGACGGCCTGGCGGATGCGGGCGGCATCGATGTGCTTGATGTAGCTGCGTCCGGCGCGCAGGCGCCGGACCTTTTCGGCATCCACGTCGAAGCCGATGACGTGAAACTGCTCCTCGATGAACCGCAGAGCCAGCGGCAGCCCCACGTACCCGAGGCCGACAATGCCGACAACGGCCCGGCGCTTCTGGATGCGGGCGATCAGCTTTTCCTTGCAGGGGTTGGCCGAAACACGTGCTTGCATGCAGGTTCCTCGATCAGAGCAATCAACACCGAAAACGCGTTGAATAGTGGCAACGGCAGGCGTGGAAGTCAAGGCTGCGGTGTGGGGTGCAGCGGAGCTGCGGCCTTCTCTGCCAGCACTTCCCGATAGACCGCCAGCGTCTGCTCCACCATCGCGTCGAGCGAGAAGCGCGCGAGAACACTGGCGCGGAGGCCGGAAAAATCATGTTGGGAGACCGCGAGCAGACAGCGGGCCAGTGCTTCCGCGTTTTGGGGCGGAAAGAGGAAGCCGTCGCGGCTGGGGCGCACGATCTCCAGTGCGCCGCCGTGGGCCGTGGCAATCACCGGCGTCTCCATGGCCAGCGCCTCAGCCAGCGAGCGGCCGAAGCTCTCCGGCTGCGAGGAACAGGAGACGACGACATCGCTCAGCGCGTAGATCGCGTCCACTTCTCTCCTGCTGCCGGCGAAGTGGATGACATCCTCCAAGCCGAGGTCGAGCACCAGCGCCTGCAGGCGCGTTGCGTAGCGCTGGCGCTTGGGGTGCGTGCCGCCGACGATCACGCCGACGATCGACGGCGCCTCTTTGCGCGCCAGGGCCACGCCGCGGATGAAGGTCTCGTAATCCTTGAGCGGCGTGAGGCGGCCGACGCTGGTGGCCACGAATTTTCCGACCAGCCCGTGCTCCTGGCGGAACGCCTCGACCACGGCGGCGGAAACGCAAGCCGGGTCGAACGCCGCTGCGTCCACGCCGCGATGGATCACGCGCAGCGCGCGGTCCGGCGTGCGGTAGTTCCGCTGCACGTAGTCACGCACCGCGTGGCTGACGCAGATCACGCGGTCGGCCTGCGTCATGATGCGGCTGTAAAGGCTGATGTGGTTGAACCCGTGCACGGTACTCACCACCGGCAGGTGGAGCGTGCGGTTGGCCATGCGCAACAGCCAGGCCGGGACGCGGCTGCGCACATGCACGAGGTCCGGCCGCAATTCCGCCAGCGCCTGCCGCAGCCGGTGCGCGCGCCCTGGCGCGGTCAGCAGGTTCTTGCTGCAGACATCCATCGTCACATGCCAGCCGCCCGCATCCTCGATCGCCGTGGCCAGCCGACCGCCGCACGAGATCACCGTGCTCTGCACGCCGCGCCGGACCAGTTCGCGGTTCATCTCCACGACGCCGCGCTCGACGCCGCCTTCCTGCATCTCCGGCACTAACTGGACCACGTGCATGGGTGAGGCCAACATAACACCAACGTGCGCGACGGGGCAAGGCACGCGACAGGCGTCTGTAAAATGCGGACACGAAAAAGACGGACACGAAGGGGAAGGAAGCCGGGAAAGAAGAACACGAAGGTTTGGTTGCGGCGCGCTTCGCGCGCAAATCGGTCCTTCGTGCTCTTCCTCTCTGCTTCCGTTTCTTCGTGTCCGCACTATTCGTGTCCGTCTTTTGTACGACGGCTTGGCAGCGGCAATGCGAAAGCGGTAGTATGCGGTGGTGAAAGACAAACCGACAAACCGGATTTCTGCCACCTTTGCCCGACTGGCGAAGGAGCGGCGGCGCGCGCTGGTCGGGTATCTGACCGCAGGCGACCCTGATTTCGACGCCTCGCTGTGCATCCTGCGGGAGGCGGCCACGTCAGGGTTGGACGTGCTGGAACTGGGCGTGCCGTTTTCCGATCCCACGGCCGACGGCCCTGTGATCCAGGCCGCTGCCGCCCGCGCGCTGCAGGCGGGGATGACGGTTGCCCGCGCCCTGGAACTGGCGCGCCGCGTGCGGGAGTCGTCCGACGTCGCGATCGTCCTATTCAGCTACTACAATCCCCTGCTCCATTTCGGGCTGGACCGCCTGGCGAGCGAAGCAATGGCCGCGGGCGTAGACGGACTGCTCGTGGTGGACCTGCCACCCGAAGAGGCCGGTGAACTGCGCGACGCGCTGGCCGGCAAGGACCTGCCGTTGATCCGGCTGGTGGCGCCGACCACGCCGCCGGAGCGCATGGCGGAAATCGCGCGGGATGCGGGCGGATTCCTCTACCTGATCACCCGCGTTGGCGTGACCGGTGCCGGCACGCTCGACCATGCGCGCGTTGGACGCCTCGCCAAAACCCTCAAGGGAATCACGCCGCTCCCCATCTGCCTGGGGTTCGGCATCAGCACCGCCGCAGACGTGCAGCAGCTGGCCGGACTGGCGGATGGTGTCGTGGTCGGCAGCGCGCTGGTGAAGCTGGCGGCCGAACATGCCGCGGATGGACAGGGCGCCAGACTCGTGGCGGAAAAAGTGCGCGAATTGCGCCTGGCGCTGGATGCCGTATAAGGCCGGCTACTTCGCCACGCAGATGCGCAGAATGCCGTTCGAGAAACAGGACTTCCACTCGGCCGGATTGCCGGGCGCCTGCGGCAACCGCACATGGCGCTCCACAGCACTCACCGGGTTGCCGGCCAGATCCCGCACCACAGCCTGCACCGAGACCACCCGGTCCGTCACGGTGAGCCAGATGTCCTCGTCGCGCACACCCGGCAGGCTGAACGCCAGCAGATAGGCGTTGGGGCGCTCCAGCATGTCCATCCCCGGCGAGGCCGGCAGCCGTGCCCATTCTTGCGCCTGCATGCCGCGCCCCCGCCAGACCTCGGCAGCATCCGGCATGGGTGGCGGAGGCGCAAAGCAAACCTCGCGCATCCCTGTGCGCTGGACTGTCATCTCGTGGTGGATGGCAAAGGAGACCATGGGCTGCATAACAGCTGACACAGGCTCATTGTGCGCATTCTTAGCCAGGACACCCCGGCCACGCACCAGAAGCAAGCACAACAGCAGGATCAAGATTCCCAGCGCCAGCAGCGCGTTGAGTATTGCCCAAAATCGATAACTGCCGTAATTCATGAAAATACTTTCGGTCGATTCATCTTTAGCAGATAACACGCCAGTTGCACGTTGACTGGATTCGATGCAAACCCGGAACACGACGACACAGAATGACCCTGGAAACGGAATTTGACAATGCGAACTACCAAGGAATCATTTTTTGCAGGGGACAAGTTGTCATGCGAGACGCGACAAGTTGTCGCATCCGCGCTTGACGAAACTCCTGATCACTGGCAAAAAATAAAACGGCACACGCATTGCTTGTATACCGCGACGCGTTGCATGGTTATGCGTCGGAATATGAGTAACAGGGTCTGATTGGTAGGGACGCCTCTCCGAGGCGTCCGCGGACGGTTCGGAGAACCGTCCCTATTACGGTTCGGAGAACCGTCCCTATTGTTGGGTGGGCACATGAATCGGAAAACCACATTTTCGCGCAAGCCGCGTTTTTCGCTGATCTTCTGGGCTGCCTTGGTGCTGCTGCTGACCGCCGGCGTTTCCTGCTTCGGGCTCTGGTATTTCAAGCGTTCGCATGATCGCGCGGTGCGCATCATGGCCACCGACACCGTGCTGGACCAGGGTGAACAGATGGCCGACTATCTGGCCGAGATCACCCCGCTTTGTACCCTCCCCCTTTCGCCGGAGCAATGGCAACGCCTGTATGCACTGATCGACACGCTGCACGCCGCGCAGCACAACCTGCAATTCGTCTCCATCTCGCACAAGGGCACCACCCTGATTCACCGGCAGGCGACGGCGCTGGCGGATTTTGCCGCGCCGCCCGGCCGGGGGACAAACGATCCGCCCCGCATCCGCAAGAGCGTAACGCAGCAGGTGCTGGAACTGGGCGGCGCAGAGGTGCCGGTCATGGTTTTCCGGCGCGAAATCGCACTGCCCGGCGAGGATGGGCCATTCGAAGTCGAGGTCGGCCTGCGCCACACGGCGGTTGACCAGGAGGAGCGCGCGGCCATTCACGCGGTGCGTTCACTTTTCCGTCTTTCAGTGCTCACGCTCGCGACAGCCTTTGGCGCCTGTCTGCTGCTGCTGTCCCCGCTGGGCGGGCGGCAAAGCAATGGGGTCATGGACGATATTCTGTTGCTATGCGTCGTTGGTATAACAATGCTGAACGGATATAACCGCCTCAAGGGGCCCTTAACCGCCGACTTTGCCACTTAACCGATATCGAAGCTCATGAGCGCGAACCAGAAAAAACTTGGAATTATCACGCCCTGCTACAACGAAGAGGCCGGCATTGCCGAG